>Ga0209190_1000459_pt1 | contig 29675 bp, 32 predicted proteins | sample M_140205_XF_Meta_FD_187315 | JGI IMG/M metagenome (GOLD analysis project Ga0209190, IMG submission 187315) | Freshwater microbial communities from Lake Montjoie, Canada to study carbon cycling - M_140205_XF_MetaG (SPAdes) (version 2) | ecosystem: Environmental > Aquatic > Freshwater > Lake...
ACCTGCGGCTGTCCTGATGATTCTGACCTGCCCCTCCTGCGCCACCCGCTATACGGTCGATGCGGCGAAATTCCCGGCCGCAGGCCGCACGGTGCGCTGCGCCAAATGTGCCCATAGCTGGCACCAGCCCGGCCCTGAGCCGGAGTTGGAGTCCGGGCCAGATCCGCTGGGCATCTTGGCCGAAGCGGTGCCCGCAACCGAGGCGGCGCCCACCCCGTCTGCCAACGCCGCCATGCCGGTGCCGGAAGGCCCTGCCGCACCGGCAGTAGGCACACGCGCCTATGCGCCACAAGCGCAAATGCCGCCGGATCGTCCGCGTGGCCAGGGCTTGCAGACGGCAGCGGTGGCGGCGGGCTGGATCGGCCTGATCGCCGTGGTGCTGCTGATCGGCTATTCGGCGGTGCGCTATCGCCAGGACATCGCGACCATCTGGCCGCAATCGGCGGGCGTCTATTCGGGCCTGGGCCTGGCCGTGAATGCCAGCGGCATCGATTTCCGCGATGTCGCCTATCGCCGCGAGGCCGAAGATGGCCAGTCGGTGCTGGTGGTGACGGGCCGCATCGTCAACACCGGCCAGCGCGAATTGCCGGTGCCGCAGACGGTGCGCGTCGGCCTCAACGACTCTGACAATCGCGAGCTCTATCACTGGACCTTCAAGCCCGACGCCACCGTGCTGAAGCCGGGAGCCGAACTGCCTTTCCGCACCCGGCTGTCCAGCCCGCCCGCCGCTGCGCGTTTCGCGGTGGTGACTTTCGCCAAGGAATGACCATGAGTGACCTGCCCACCGTTCTTTATTCTGCCGACGACATCGCCCAGAAGGTGGCGCAACTGGTGAAGACGCTGGCGGCATTGCCCGACAAGCCGCAGGTCGCCGCCCCGGTGCTGGTGGGCGCCTTTGTCTTCGCCGCGGACCTGGTGCGGGCGATGGCGCGTGAAGGCGTGCATCTGGGCACCGAGATGATCTGGCTGCGCTCATACGGCAACGAACGCACCGGCAGCGCCATGTCGGTGCTGGCGGCGCCGTCCGATCATGTGAAGGGCAAGCATGTGCTCCTGATTGACGGCGTACTCGACAAGGGCCACACCGTAGTGCGCGCCACCAAGCTCTTGATGGATGCGGGCGCGACCTCGGTGAAGACGGTGGTGGCGATCGACAAGTTGCATGACGACGCCGTCGCCAAGGCCGACTACGCGCTCTACACCGGCGTGAAGGATTTCATTGTCGGCTACGGCATGGATGACGCGGGTAAATATCGGGCGCTTCCCTATATCGGCAAGGTCACGATTTAATTCTGCACAGCGCCCGATTTATTTAATGGGCGCGCTGTGCGCGCCGGGGCGCTGCCGTATATCGGCAAGGTCATGACCTAGCCTTACTTGTCATTCTCGCAAAAGCGGGAATCTAGAGATCGTAGAGCCGTACTGGTTGCTCTGGATGGCCCGGTCAAGCCGGGCCATGACATCTGGGATTATATCAGAACGACTTCAAAAGCCGGTCTATGTAGTCCCGCTCCTCTTGCGGCCGGCCCATCTGGCCGGCGCGGCGGCGCAGTTCTTCCAGGATCGCGCGGGCCCGCGCCAGTGCCGAGGCGTCGGGAATCTTCACCTGGTTACCGCTCTCGGCGCTGCGGCCAAGCGGATCATTGCGATCTGCCGAGGGCCGGCCCTCCTCGCGCCGCGCCTGCTCCGCCAGTTGCTGCTGCGCCTGGCTCATCGCCTGCAGCGCCTGCTGCTGCGCCGCCTTGGCACCTTCCATGTCACCCTTCTGAAGTGCGTCGCGCGACTGCTGCATGGCGCGGGCCGCCTCGTTCATCTTGCCGGTCAGCTTGGGATCGACGCCTTTTTGCGCGTCATTCAGTTGCTGCTGCAGCTTCTGCTGCTGCTGCGCCAGGCCTTTCGCCCCGCCATCCTTCGGATCGCCCTGGCCCTGGCCCTGGCGGAAGGTCTTGTCCAGCAGGCCGCGCTGCTGGCCCATCGTCTCGCCCAGCTTGTTCATGGAATCGTTGAGCGCCTTGTTGCCCTGCTGGCCCTGGCCCTTGCCGCCCTGGCCCTGCGTCATGCGCATGTTTTCCAGCATGTTCTGCAGCATGGCCAGCATCTGCGCCGCCTGCTCGCGCTGGCCGGCTTCCGAAAGCTGCTTGATCATGTCCATCATCTTCTGGATGTCGTCCTGGCCCACAGTGACGGAATTCTCACCCGCCTGCGGTTCGCTGCCCGGCGGCGGCGGGTTGGCGGCCAGCGCTTCCATGTAGCGCTTCATGGCCTGGTCGTAGCGTTGCAGCAGCTGGTCGATCTGGTCCTGCGGCGCGCCATTGGCCATCGCCTGGTTCAGCAGCGCCTGCAGGCGGCGCAGTTCTTCCGCCGCATTCAGCAGCCCGCCGCGTTCCAGTGCGATAGCGGTATCCCACAACAGGTCGGAGACATGGTTGAGATCGCCCTGTGTTCGCGCGCCCAGGATGCCCCAGCGCGCCGAACGGATCGCCATGTAGGCGCTGCGCTTGCCCTCGAAGAATTTCTCCGGCGCGATGGTGAAGGCGGCCAGCATGTCTGACACGGCGGCGCGCCCCTTGGCATCGGATACGGCGGCCAGATTCTGGCGTTGTTCCACCAGCGCCCGCGCCAGCGGATCAGTGAAGACGCGCGCGGGGAGGGTGAAGCTGATCGGCGCGCTCAGGGTGCGGTTGCCCGCGCCGTCGCGCGCTTCCATCCAGGCGTTGACCGCAAGGCCGGCATAGGCGTTGGCGGTGAGGTCGGCAAAGCTGGTCTGCTCAAAAGCCTTGCCGCCGCCATCCAGCGGCACGCGGATCGCACGCGCGCCGGGACGGTTCTTCGGCGCCACCACCACCGCGACCTGCGTCACGCCGTAATCGTCTGATGCCTTGTAATGGAAGGCCAGCGCCAGCTGCTCGGTCCGCTTGGGCACGCCGACAAAGGCGATCTGCGGCACCGCGTCAGGGATCACCTTGACGCGCCAGTCGGCCAGCACATGGCCCGCCACGCGGATGTACAGGCGGCCATCATGCTGGATGACGGCGGTGGAGGCATAGTCGCCATCGCTGCCGGTGAAAGGCCTGGCGCGGTTTGCCCCCGCCGTGAAGCCCGGCGCATGCGGCGCGCCATGCACGCGCAGGTTCAGCACCGCGCCCACGGGAATGGCAACGGTGCCATCGCCCGCCGCCAGTGGCGCCAGCGGCAACCCGGTATAGGCGGGCGGATCGATCCAGGCATCGATGCCGGCAGCGCTCTGGCTGACAAAGGCGCTGGTCAGGCGGTCGGCAAAATCGTTGCGCGCCATGAAAATGCCGACGGCCAGCAGGATCACCAGATACCAGCGCAGGCCATGCCGGTCCTTGGCCGCAAGATCGGCCTGCGGGATCGCCAGCCTGAGCGCGCCCAGCTTCGCCATGCGGGCGCGGTGCGCGGCCCACAGCGCGGCGGTGACCAGATCGCTGCCAGCCGGCAGCACATCGTCACGTTCGGAGATGGGACGATGGATCAGCCCGCTGTCACGCTCCAGCCGCCGCGCGCCTTCGAACGCACTCGCCCAGGCAAAGCTTGCCAGGCCCTGCCACTGTGCCAGCGCGGCGGCGGTGACGGCACCCGCCAGCAGCAGCGACTGTGCTTCCCACGGGATATAGAGGAACAGGCCCGACAGGGCAGCGGCGAGATAAAGACCGGCGAAACCAATGGCGGGCCACAGGGCCGGCAACAGCCGCTCGATGCCGACGCTAAGCCGCGCCAGCGCGATGCGGCGATCCAGCGGATCGTCGCGCCAAAGGCGCGCTAACGAATTACTTCGAAAGCCAGCCGGGAAGTTTATCCTGCGCGATAAGATCGTCATGGCGGAGCCTAGGCCGTACAATGGCCCATTCGGCGCCCGAGACCAACACTTCCGGTGCGGGCGGACGGGCATTGTAGGTGCTGGACATGGTCGCGCCATAGGCACCTGCCGACAGGATCGCCACCAAATCGCCCGATTTCAGTTCCGGCAGGGCCCGCGCTGCGGCGAAAAGATCGGAAGTCTCGCAGACCGGCCCCACCACGTCATAGGTGACACGGTCCACGCCGGGCACGGGTTCCGTCACCGCCACGATCTCGTGATGGGCTTCATACATGGCCGGGCGGATCAGATCGTTCATGCCCGCATCCAGGATCAGGAAGGTCTTGGCGTCGCCGCGCTTTACGTACAGCACCTTGGACACCAGCACGCCCGCGTTGGCGGCGATCAGGCGGCCCGGCTCGAAGACCAGGCGGCAGCCCAAACCTTCGGTGGCGCGCGCCACCACCTTGCCATAGGCCACCGGATCGGGCGGCGGCATGTTGTTGTTCTCATACGGCACGCCCAGTCCGCCGCCCAGATCCAGGCGGGTGATGCTGTGACCGTCCAGGCGCAGGGTCCTGGCCAGTTCGGCCACCTTGGTGAAGGCGGCCTCGAACGGCTCCAGTTCGGTGAGCTGGCTGCCGATATGCACATCGATGCCGACTATCTCGACATTGCGCAGCGCAGCGGCCTGGACATAGGCGGCGCGCGCATGGGCAAAGGGAATGCCGAACTTGGTTTCTGCCGTGCCGGTGGTGATCTTGGCGTGGGTCTTGGCGTCGACGTCCGGGTTGATGCGCAGCGTGATCGGCGCGCGCTTGTTCAGCTCGCGCGCCACTTCATCCAGCGCCAGCAGTTCCGGCTCGCTCTCGACATTGAACTGATAGATGCCGGCGGTGAGCGCCTGGTGCATCTCTTCCCGGGTCTTGCCGACGCCGGAAAACACGATCTTGGCGGCGGGAATGCCTGCCGCCAGCGCCTTGGCCAGCTCGCCGCCGGAAACGACATCTGCGCCCGCGCCCAGCAGTGCCAGCGTTTTCAGGACGGCGAGGTTGCCATTGGCCTTCACGGAGAATGCGACCAGCGAATCCTTGGGCAGCGCGCCGGCAAAGACCTTGTAGTGCCGCTCAAGCGTGGCGCGGGAATAGCAATAAAAGGGCGTGCCGACCCGCTCTGCCAGCGTGGCCAGGCTGACATCCTCGGCGCTAAGCGTGCCGTCCTGATAGCCGAAGTGATTCATCTAGCGGCCCGTCTGGCTGGGCGGCAGCGAGGGATCGCGCGCGGTCTTGGCGTCGGGCTGGCCGTTGGGCTTGACCAAATTGTTCTTCACGCCGCAGGCGGCGAGAGACGCGACAAGCGCGAGCAGGAGAATTTTTTTCACCGGAGCTTGTCCCGCCACTGGAAGAGCTGTTCGGCGACACGCGCCGGGGCGGTGCCGCCCAGGCTCATGCGCGAATTGACGGACGATTCCAGCGACAGCACCTTGAAGACATCCTCGGTGATGGCGGCATCGACGCCCTGCATGTCGGCCAGCGACAACTGGTCGAGGCGCACATTCTTGTCTTCCGCCAGCTTGACGATGGAACCGGCGATGTGATGTGCCTCGCGGAAGGGCTTCTTCAGCACCCGCACCACCCAGTCGGCCAGGTCGGTGGCGGTGGGGAAGCCCGCCTCACAGGCCTCGCGCATCCGCGCGGGCTGCGCCGTCAGGTCGGCGATCATCGCCGCCATCGCCGCCAGCGACAGTTCCAGCGTGTCGGCGGCGTCGAAGACGCGTTCCTTGTCTTCCTGCAGGTCGGTGCCATAGGTCAGCACCAGGCCCTTGACCACGGTGGCCAGCGCCACGAAGTCGCCCAGCACGCGGCCGGTCTTGCCCCGGATCAGCTCGGCGGCATCGGGATTGCGCTTCTGCGGCATGATGGAAGAGCCGGTGGTGAAGGCGTCCGACAGTTTCACGAAGCCGAAGGCGGGTGTCGACCATTGCACCAGCTCGCCTGCGATCCGCGACAGGTGCACGGCGCAGATAGTGCAGGCCGCCAGATACTCCAGCGCGAAGTCGCGGGCGCTGATCGCGTCCATCGAGTTGCGCATCGGCCGGGTGAAGCCCAGACCATGCGCGGTGGCGTCGCGGTCGATCGGGAACGATGTGCCCGCCAGCGCCGCCGCGCCCAGCGGACATTCGTTGAGGCGCTTGCGCGTATCCTCGAACCGGCCACGGTCGCGGTTGAACATCTCGACATAGGCCAGCATGTGATGGCCGAAGGTCACGGGCTGCGCCACCTGCATGTGGGTGAAGCCGGGCATGATGGTGGCGGCGTGCTGCTCGGCCTGTGCGAACAGCGCCTTCTGCAGCGCCAGCAGGCCGGCATCGGCGCGCTCGCAGGCAGCGCGCACCCACAGGCGGAAATCGGTCACGACCTGGTCGTTGCGCGAGCGTGCGGTGTGCAGACGCCCGGCGGGGGGGCCGATGATCTCGGCCAGCCGCGCCTCGATATTGAGATGGATGTCCTCCAGCTCACGCTTGAAGACGAAGGCGCCGTCCTTGATTTCCGTCTCGATCTGCTCGAGCCCCAGCAGGATGGCGCTGGCGTCTTCCTTGGGAATGATGCCTTCGCCGCTCAGCATGCGGACATGGGCCTTCGAGCCGGCCAGGTCTTCCCGGGCCATGCGCTTGTCGAAATCGATGGACGGGGTAATCTCCCGCATGATTTCGGCAGGTCCGGCGGCAAACCGGCCGCCCCACATCTTGTTGCTGCTCATCGTATGAATGCCCGGGAAAATGCCATGACCAAGCTCAAAGCCGTGCTGCTCAGTCTGGCCGTTCTATACGGTGCCGGGACCGCGCCTGTCCACGCAGCCCCAGCCATGCCCAAGCCGCTGGCGGCGGAAAAACCCGCCAAAGCCGCGCCCGCCGTGTCCTTTACCGACGGCAAGGGCGCCAAGCAAAGCCTGAAGGAATATCAGGGCAAGTATGTGCTGGTGAACATGTGGGCGACCTGGTGCGCCCCCTGCGTGGCCGAGCTGCCGGCCCTGGCCAAGCTCAAGGCGGCGGTGCCCAACATGCATGTGCTGGCGGTGGACCTGACCGGCAAAACCCAGACCCCGGCCAAGTCGCTGGCCTTCCTCAAGGAGCACAAGGCGGATTCACTGGGCGCCTATGTCGATACCGAGCGCATGTTCATGCGCGGCTTCGTGGCGGCGGTGATGCCGACCACGGTGCTGATCGATCCCGCCGGCAAGGTGGTGGCGCGCGCCGAGGGGCCCGCCGAGTGGGCCTCGCCGGCGTTCATCGCTTACTTCAAGAGTCTGAAGTAACGGCTCTAGCGAGTCGGCACGGGGTGCTCGCCCCTATAATCGTAGAAGCCGCGTCCCGTCTTGCGGCCCAGCCAGCCCGCCTCGACATACTTCACCAGCAGCGGGCAGGGGCGATACTTGGAATCCGCCAGCCCTTCATAGAGCACCTGCATCACCGACAGGCAGGTATCGAGGCCGATGAAGTCGGCGAGCTGCAGCGGGCCCATGGGATGGTTGGCGCCCAGCCGCATGGCGGTGTCGATGGCATCGACGTTGCCGACGCCTTCATACAGCGTGTAGATCGCCTCGTTGATCATCGGCAGCAGGATGCGGTTGACGATGAAGGCGGGGAAATCCTCGGCATAGGCGGCGGTCTTGCCGACCTTCTTCACGATCTCCAGCGCCGCCTGGAAGGTGGCGTCGTTGGTGGCGATGCCCCGGATCACTTCCACCAGTTGCATCAGCGGCACCGGATTCATGAAGTGCAGGCCGATGAACTGTTCCGGCCGGTCGGTGGCCGAGGCCAGACGCGTCACCGAAATGGATGAGGTGTTGGTGGCCAGGATGGTGCGATCCGAGACGCGGGTGCACAGATCCTTGAAGATCAGCTTCTTGATGGCCTCATCCTCGGTCGCCGCTTCGATCACCAGGTCCAGGTCCTTGAGGTCGTCCAGGCTCTGGGTGGTGCGGATGCGCTTCAGCGCGGCGGGAATGACATCGGTGGTGATGGCGCCCTTGGCGGCCTGGCGCTGCATGTTCTTTTCGATGCGTTCCAGCGCCTTGACCAGCGAGTCCTTGTTGATGTCGTCCAGCGTGACGTCATAGCCCGCCAGTGCCAGGACATGCGCGATGCCGGTGCCCATCTGTCCAGCGCCGATGACGCCGATTTTTTCCACTGCCATGAGTTCCTACGCCTTCTGTCCTATGCCGCGCTTGGCAAGTTCGTCGTTGAGTTCGGGGATCGCCTTGAACAGATCTTCCACCAGGCCGAAATCGGCCAGTTGGAAGATCGGCGCCTCTGAGTCCTTGTTGATGGCGGCGATCACCCGCGAATCCTTCATGCCCGCCAGATGCTGGATGGCGCCGGAAATGCCGATGGCCAGGTATAGCTCGGGCGCCACGGCCTTGCCGGTCTGGCCGACCTGGAAATCGTTGGGCACATAGCCCGCATCCACCGCCGCGCGCGAGGCGCCAACCGCCGCGCCCAGGCGATCGGCGATTGTGTCCAGCAGCTTGAAATTCTCGGCGCTGCCCAGGCCGCGCCCGCCGGAGATCACGATTTTCGCCGAGGTGAGCTCGGGCCGCGCCGACATGGAGAGGTTTTCTTCCACGAAGCTGGAAAGGCCGGGATCGGGGGCGGCGGCGATCTTCTCGATCGTGGCGCTGCCACCGCTGCCTGCGGCGGCGAATGTCGTGGTGCGCACGGTGATGATCTTCTTGCCTGCGGGCGCCTGCAGCGTCTCGACGGCGTTGCCGGCAAAGATGGGGCGCTCGAACGTGTCGGGCGCGAGCACGGCGATGATTTCGGAAATCTGCGGCGTATCCAGCTTCGCCGCCACGCGCGGCAGGTAGTTCTTGCCCGTGGTGGTGGCGGGGGCGAGGATGGCTTCATAGGGCTCTGCGACGGAGAGGATCAGCGTCTCCATCGTCTCGGCCAGCATCCGCGCATAGCGCGCATCGTCGGCCAGCAAGACCTTCTCCACGCCTGCGATCCCGGCGGCCGCTTGCGCCACCGCCGCGCAATCGCTGCCCGCCACCAGGATGTGCACGGGGCTGGAGACCTTTGCCGCCGCCGTCACCGTCTTGGCGGTGGCATCGCTCAGGGTCTTGTTGTCGTGTTCGGCGATGACGAGCGCGGTCATGACAGCACGCCCGCCTCGGCCAGCTTGTCCACCAGCTCGGCCACGGTCTTCACCTTCACGCCGGCGGCACGCCGGGCGGGCTCGGACACCTTCAGCACCTTGAAGCGGGGCGTTACATCCACGCCCAGCTCGGCGGGCGATTTCTCGGCGATGGGCTTCTTTTTCGCCTTCATGATGTTGGGCAGCGAGGCATAGCGCGGCTGGTTGAGACGCAGGTCGGTGGTCACCACGGCGGGCAATCTGAGCGACACGGTCTGCAGGCCTCCGTCAATTTCGCGGGCCACTTTTACATCGCTGCCGGAAAGTTCGAGGCTGTGCGCGAAGGTGCCCTGGCCCCAGCCCAGCAGCGCGGCCAGCATCTGGCCGGTCTGGTTGGCGTCGCTGTCGATCGCCTGCTTGCCGGTCAGGACCAGGCCGGGCTTTTCCGCGTCGCAGATCGCCTTCAGCAGCTTGGCCACCGCCAGCGGTTCGACCGGTCCGTCCGTCTTCACGAGAATGCCGCGGTCGCCGCCCATGGCCAGCGCGGTGCGGATGGTGTCCTGCGCCTGGCTCGGCCCGATGGAAACGATCACCACTTCGGTGACCTTGCCTTTTTCCTTCAGGCGAATGGCTTCCTCGACCGCGATCTCGTCGAAAGGGTTCATGGACATTTTGACATTGGCGAGTTCCACCCCGCTCTGGTCCGCCTTCACGCGCACCTTCAAGTTAAAGTCGATTACCCGTTTTACGGGCACCAAGACCTTCATGACGCTGCCAATTCCCCGTACTCCGGCCGGATATTGTTAAAGCCGGTGTTTTTGTGCGGCGCAAAAACTAGGCTTTGGCCAAGCAGCCGTCAACGAAACACCATGAAGCTTCTTCGCAGTTGCAGCACAGAATGAGAGTGCATCAAACCGCCGCAACCATGCGAATCTAGGGGCCTTCAAGGAATACACTTATTCCGAGCACTGCTTACTTTCTGCAGCCAGTGGGCGTGGTTAACATTCTGCAAGAATTGGGTGTGCTGTTGCTTACCGATACTGGCTACGCCTTGGTTGCGCATCTTGAGCGGCAGGACAGCGGTCCGGCCCTGCTCGCGTCCTTCCAGCGCCTGATCCTCGCCTTCGGCATGGACCATTTCTGGATCGGCGACGTCTCCAATCCCGATACGCCGCGCGACAATCGCCGTTGGGGCGCCACGTTTCCCGTGGGCTGGTACTGGCGCTATGTCAGCCATAACCATTTGCCGCACGACCCCGTCGTGATGCGGATCGGCCAGACGACGCGACCTTTCCGCTGGTCGGACAGTTATGACCGCGCCGGGGCGCGGGGCCGGCGCGTGCTCGACGAGGCGGCACAATTCGGCATCCGCGACGGCTATGCGATCCCCATCCGTGGCCGTGACGGCAGCCTGGCGATGGTCAGTATCGGCGCCCGGGACTATGCGCTCACACGGCAGGACGAGATGGCGCTGCACATGGCCTCGCTCTATCTCCATGCCAGGCTGTCGAGCCTGCGTGGCCATGCCGGCATACGGCCTGCCCCCAAGCTGACACCGCGCGAACGCGAATGCCCGAAATGGGTGGCGGCGGGCAAGACCGACTGGGAGATTGCCCAGATCCTCGCCATCTCCGAGCAGACCGCGCATGGCTATGTGCAGAACGCGCTGGTCAAGCTGGGCGCGCGCACCCGTGCCCAGGCGGTGGCGCTGATGCTGACGTCGCAGCTGATGCAATGAGTGAAAAGCCGCGCAGGCTGGAAAACGCGAGACGCCGGTTCCCGCGCCCTTGTGGGAGGAACACAACGCCCCCTATTGTCCGATGCAAAGCCGGTGCGCCTTTCGCGCGCCAGGAAAAAGAAGAATATGAGCGAAGGGGACAAGTCATTCCTGCCGGCTCCTGACCCGGTATCCGGGCCGGGCGCGCCCCGCCGTGCCGATGTGGTGGAGTCGTTCTCGCGCAGCGCCCGGGCCGTGGAAGATCGCGACCAGCTTCGCCTGGCTTTCGCCGCCGCCGTGCTGGCGCTGGGCTTCGACCATTATGCCTTGCAGGGCGAGGGCGCGCGCCTGCTGCTCGCCGACCTGCCCGCCAAGTGGATCTTCCGGCCCGATCCGGCGCGGGACGTGATCTTCGCGGCGGCGGCGCGCTCGCTGTCGCCATTCCTGTGGTCCGACATTCCCCGCTTCGTGACGCTCAGTCCTGCCGATGCGCGGGCGCTGGAAAGCGCGCCGCCGGGCCTGGCGGTGCCGATCCATGCCAGCCCCTTCAGCGCCGGCCTGCAATCGCCGCCCGGCCTGACTGAGCCCAGCGGCTTTGCCGGTTGCTGCTCCTTCCTGATGCGAAAGGGCAGCCCGCTGCCGGTCGAAAGCTTCGCCGCCGCGCACTATATCGCCACCCTGGCCTATGAGGCGGCGCGCCGGGTTGACCAGGCGCAGCCCGCCCGCGCCTGACGCCGCGCCAGCGTGACTGCATGGTGCTGGCGGCGCAGGGCAAGAGCGACTGGGAAATCGGCAAGCTGCTGGGGATCAGCGAATCCACGGTGCACAAGCACATTGAAGATGCGAAGCGCCGCTTCGGCGTCTCGACCCGGATTCAGCTGGTGGTGCGCGGGCTCGCGGAGGCCAGGCTCAGCTTCGCCGACATTCTTGGGAAAAATTAAGCTCCAGCGCCGCAGCGAAGCCGCGGCGCGACCCCCAGCATCCGACGGCTTCCTTCCCACTTCGGCGCGAAGCGCCAGGAAGGGGGAGGGTGTCGCAACGAGGTGCCTGCCTCTTGGCAGGCCCGAGTTGCGACGGATGGGGGTGCAATAAATAAGACGGTCTAAGCGTTCACCAGTTCCACCTGGACGACGTCGGTGCGCGCAACCTCAAACACCGCCGCGCAAATGCCCAGATAGAATTCCCAGTTGCGCAGGAATTTTTCGTCATGGCCCAGCGCCCGGATGGCGGCTTCCTGGTTCTGCATCGCCACGCCCCATTCGCGCAGGGTACGGGCATAGTCCTTGCCGAAGCCGAAGGCGCCGGCGAATTTCAGGCCGGCCTTTTCAGCTTCGCTGCGGAAACGCGCCAGCGACGGCAGCATGCCGCCCGGGAAGACATAGTGGCGGATAAAGTCGCTGCGGGTGCGATAGCCGTCGAACAATTCGTCCCGGATGATGATGGTCTGGATCACGGCGCGGCCGCCGCGCTTCAGCCTTTCGGCCACGGTCTGGAAATAGGCGGGCCAGTAATGTTCGCCCACCGCCTCGAACATCTCGATGGAGACGATGTTGTCGAACTGGCCGCCACATTTGCGATAATCCTGCAGCCGGATCTCTGCCGAGGAATTCTTCAAGCGCTCGGTGGCGAAGCCGTGCTGGGCCGGCGAGATGGTCAGGCCGGTGACCTTGTGGCCGTCGGCACAGGCGCGTTCAGCGAAACCGCCCCAGCCGCAGCCGATCTCCAGAACGTCAGCCTTGTTCTGCGTGAACTTGGAAAGGATGCGCTCATACTTGTTCTGCTGGGCGCGATAGAGGTCGCCGGCGTCCTTATAGAGCGCCGAGGAATAGGTCATGCTCTTGTCCAGCCAGAGCGAATAGAAGTCGTTGCCGACATCGTAATGCGCCTTGATGTTGCGGGCCGAGCCGGCAATGGAATTGCGCCGTACCAGCGCATTGTGGATGACGAAGCCGATGCGGTTGAAGATGTTGCCGTCGGAGAAATTGTCGAAGTGATCCAGGTTGAGCAGGAACAGGCTCACCAGGTCCTCGACATTGTCCGTGCTCCAGCTGCCCGCGATATATTCCTCGCCCAGGCCGATATCGCCGCGCGCCATGATCCGGCGCAGCACATCCCAGTCCTGGATGGCAAAACGCGCCCGGGGGCCGAGATTGGGGCCCTTGGCGATGGTGATCTCGCCGTTGGGGGCGACGAATTCGAGTGTGCCGGTCTCCAGGCGGCTGAGCGCCTGGCGCCAGCTTTTTTCCACGAATGCTGCAGGGACAAGGGCCAAGGCATGGCTCCGAAAAGAAGATGGAAACAAAGTCTAGCGCGGGCGAAAGCCCGGCCTCAAGCGGAGTTCCAGGGCGGCTCAGGCAGGCTGCGGGACAAGGCGGCCGGGCAGGGGTTGGTGCAGCGGCCTGCCTTCCGGTTGCGGCAAGGGCCAGGGCGTCTCGATGCCCAGGCCCTTGGCGACCGCAACCGCGCTGGCCAGTCCATCCTCGTGAAAGCCGTGGCCCAGATGGGCGCCCGCGAACCAGGTGCGGTTCTGGCCCTGCAGGGCCTGCACCCGGGGCTGGGCCGCGATGGCGGCAGCGTCGAACATGGGGTGGTCGAACAGCGTCTCATCGAAAACCAGATGGGGCGGGATTTCGCGCTTGGGGTTGAGGCTGACAAAGAGCGGCCGGGCCGGATCGATGCCCTGCAGCCGGTTCATCCAGTAGGTCACGGTGATCTTGGGATGGAAGCCGCCATCGGATTCATAAACCCAGCTGGCCCAGCAGCGCTTGCGGCGCGGCATGAAGCTTTCATCCCGGTGCAGCACGGCGCGGTTCTTCTGGTACTGGAAGCAGGATAGCGCCGCGCGCTCCTCCGCGCTTGCATCGGCCAGCAGTGCCAGCGTATCGTTGCCATGCGCGGCCATCACGACATCGTCATAGGTTTCGCAACCGCCCTTGGCGTCGCGCACGGTCACGCCGTTGGCGGTGCGCATGACCGAGACCGCGCCGCAATCGGTGCGGATGCGGCTTGCGAACGGCGCGGTCAGGCGGCGCACATATTCCTGCGCCCCGCCTGTCACGGTGTGCCATTGCGGCTGGCCGGACGCGGATAGCAGATTGTGGTTGGCGAAGAAGCGGATCAGGCTGCGCGCTGGAAAGCGCAGCATCTCGGCGGGCGGGCAGCTCCAGATCGCACCGGCCATGGGCAGCAGGTAATAGCTCCGGAACCAGTCACCTAGTCCCAGGTGCGAGATCAGGTCGTCCAGCGAAAAGCCGGGATGACGCTCCACCGCGCTTTGCGCGTCACGATTGAAGCGGGTGACATCGTTGATCAACGAGAGGAAGCGCGGGCGCAGGATATTGCGGCGCTGGGCGAACACCGTGTCGAGATTCTTGGCGCCCCATTCCAGCCAGCCGCCGCGAATGGTGGCCGAGAACGTCATGTCGCTGTGCTGGGCCGGCACGCGCAGATGCCGGAACATCGCCGTCAGGTGTGGATAGTTCCTGGGGTTGAAGACGATGAAGCCGGTATCGACCGGCACCGGCACACCGTCATAATCGACCGTGACAGTGCGGCTATGGCCGCCGATGCGGGCCGCCTTCTCATAGACGGTGATCTCATGGTGCGGGTGAAGCAGGTATGCCGTCCCAAGGCCTGAAATTCCCGTCCCGATGATTGCAATCCTGGCCATGCCGCCTCGCTTGTTGCTGCTATTACGGGCGACAATGGCAGGTGGATCAATCTGTTTGGGGGCCTGGTGCGTATTAGGGTTCGGGAGGACCTAATGATACGCTATCTCGCTGCCTATGTGGCGGCCGCCCTGGTGATGGGCGGCCTGGATTATTTCTGGCTCACCAGCATGATGGGGCCGCTTTACCAGCGCGTGATGGGGCCGGTCATGGCGACGGCGCCCAACATGAAGGCGGCTATCGCCTTCTACCTTGTTTACCTGCTGGGCATTCTCTGGTTCGCAGTGCGCCCGGCCCTGGCGAGCGGTGAATGGACCACCGCCCTGCTCAATGGGGCGCTGTTCGGCTTCTTCGCCTATGCCACCTATGACCTGACCAACATGGCGACGCTGAAAGCGTGGTCGCTGCAGCTCACATTGGTGGACATTGCCTGGGGCACGGCGCTGACGGCTGCCGCTGCCACGGCGGGCGCCCTGGCGGCGCTGCAGCTTTCGAAGGTCTAGTTGCCGCAACGCGTCATCATTTACGCCAAACCCCGTGCCCGAGAGGGAACCTGACGAAACGGGAACCGGGTGCGATGATGGGTGTTAGCTTGCATATAGGACGGAAGGATTTTTGCGATGGGCACGCTACTGATTGTCGTACTGCTGGTCCTCTTGCTGGGCGCCTGGCCTGCCTGGCCGCACAGCCGCAACTGGGGTTACTACCCGTCCAGCACGCTGGGTCTGGTGCTGGTGATCGTGCTGGTGCTGGCCCTGGTTGGACGCATCTGAGGCCGCGTCATGGCCAGGAAAAAACTGCTTGCCGACATTATCGACAACCCGGCGCGCTTCTATCGCGTCCCCGGCGATGTGCTGCGCGACCGCCGCTTTGACGATGGCGAGCGCCGGGAAATCCTGCAGGCCTGGGAAGGGGCGGACGATGCCCGCGCCGCCGAAGTGACCGTCACGCTGCACGAATTGGAATACCGTGTTGTCAACCACGCTGCGGAATGACAGGAGACGTGCAATGAATATTGACCAGCCGACCGGCATTTCCGCGCAGGACGCACGCCAGGGCAAGAAGCTGGGCGTGATGCGCTATGTGCTGTCCATCAGCCTCGACATGGCCGTGATCGCGGGCGCCGTGATCTATTCCAGCTTTTCCGGCCGCTAGGCTTCAGGCCCGGCTGGTCAGGGCCGGCCGGGATGCCGTGACCGCCATAGGTGGTGGCGAACAGGTGCGGGATGTACTGCGGTTCCGCTTGACTGCGAGCCGGGCGCAGGACATGGAACTTTATGACCGAACTGTCCGTCATCGTTCCCACCTACAAGGAACGCGGCAATGTCGCTGAAATGGTGCGCCGCCTGGACGCCGCCCTACAGGGCATCGCCTGGGAAGCCATTTATGTGGACGACAATTCCCCCGATGGTACCGCCGACGCGGTAAAGCAAATCGCCGCCCGCGATCCCCGCGTGCGCTGCCTGAAGCGGGTGGGGCGGCGCGGCCTTGCGGGCGCCTGCATCGAGGGCATGCTGTCCTCGGCTGCGCCCTTCGTGGCGGTGATCGACGCCGACCTGCAGCATGACGAGAAGGTGTTGCCGCAGATGCTGGCCCGCCTGCGCGGCGGCGAGGCCGACCTGGTGGCGGGCACGCGCTATATCGTAGGCGGCAGCGCCGCCAGCTTCTCGCAAGCCCGCAGCACCCTATCCCGCCTGGCGACGCGGCTGACGCGGCTGCTGACCGGCACCGAGCTGACCGACCCCATGTCCGGCTTCTTCATGATGCGGCGGGACCGCTTCGACGCCATCGCGCCGCGCCTGTCGCCGCAGGGCTTCAAGATCCTGCTCGACATCGCCGGATCGGAAAAACTGCGCATCGCCGAACAACCCTATATTTTTGGCGAACGCTTTGCAGGCGAATCCAAGTTCAACGCCCAGATCGGCCTGGAATTCCTTGGCCTGCTAGCGGCCAAGGCCACGGGCGACCTGCTGGACCCCCGCCTCGTCTATTTCGCGCTGGTCGGCAGCATCGGCGTGGTGGTGCATCTGGTGATGCTGTGGGCGGCGCTGACGTCCGAGATGAGCTTCCTGACCGCCCAGATCGCCGCCACGCTGGTCGCCATGACCAGTAACTTCCTGCTCAACAACGAGATCACCTATCGCGATCGCCGCCTCAAGGGCGCGGGCGCGGTGAAGGGCTTCATCCTGTTCGGGCTGTTCGCCTCGATCGGGGCCATCGCCAATGTGGACATTGCCGAGTGGCTCTATGACAGCCCCGCCACCGGCACCTTCTGGTGGGCGGCGGGGGCAGCCGGCGCAATTATGAGTGCCTTCTGGAATTACGCCATGTCCACGCTTTTTGTATGGCGTGCCCGTTAAAGGGCGCGTCGGGTCGTTTGGCGCGCTGAAAGAAATATGAACAAGCAAGCGGCGTTACTCATCATCACCGTCCTGATCGCCCTGCGCGCCGTGGCGGGCGCGGTCCTGCCGCTATCGGCGGACGAGGCCTATTACCTGCTGTGGTCACAGCATCTGCAGCCTGGCTACTACGATCACCCGCCCGCCATCGCCTTCCTGATCCGTGCCGGCACGATGATCTTCGGGGAAACACCGCTGGGCGTGCGGGCTGCGGGCATCCTGCTCTCAGTGCCGGCCAGCTGGTTTGTCTGGAGCACGGCGTCCGCCATATTGAAGGATGCAAGAAAGGCAGCGCTCGCAGCGGTCTTCTTCAACCTGACTTTGATGACGGCGGTGGAGATGATGGCGGCGACGCCAGACATGCCCTCCATCGTCACGGCAGCCGCCTTTATCTGGGCCATCGCCTGGGCGCAGGCGACGCAGGATGGGCGCTGGTGGCTTGCAGCAGGTGTTGCTGCGGGGCTGTCACTGTTGTCGAAATATTCCGCCCTGTTCCTGGGGCTGGGCGTGCTGGTCTGGCTCCTGGCGGATGCACGGGCCCGCATCTGGCTCAAGACCATCTGGCCCTGGGCCGGTGGCGCGCTGGCGCTGCTGCTCTTCGCGCCGCACCTGCTGTGGCAGGCGCAGCATGACTGGATGACCTTTGCTTTCCAGTTCGGCCGGGTCGGCGGCGGCAATCCCACCGCGCGCTACCTGATTGAATTTTTCGGCGCGCAACTGGGCCTCGCCACGCCGTTCATCCTGGTGCTGGGCTTGATTGGCTTCTGGGCCGCGCGCCGGCGCGGCGATGACCGCTTCCTGCTGTTTGTGCCGCTGGCGGTATCGCTGCTCTATTTCCTGCAGCATGCATTGCATGACCGGGTGCAGGGCAACTGGCCCGGTTTCCTCTATCCGCTGCTGGCGATTCTGGCAGCGGACGCCATCGACAAGACAAGGCGCTGGCTGGTGCTGGCGGCGACGCCCGTGGCGGCGCTGTTGCTGCTGGCAGTGTATGCGCAGGTGATCTTCGGTATGCCGCTGAAGAACGATCCCTCGGCGCGATTGCTGGCACGCGATTTTCCGGACGCGGCACAGGCCCTGGCGGCAAGCACCGCTACGGTGGTGACCAGTGACTACCAGACCACCGCGCTGCTCAGGCACTACCAGCCGAAATTGACCGTGATCCAGATCAACGATCCGCAGCGTTACCTGTGGGCGCGCGATTCCGGGCGGCTCCGTGGGCAGGTGGTCTATTTCGCGGAGAAACGCCGGGCCCGCCTCGATCTGGTGGAAGGCCGGGCGCAACTGATCAGCAGCCCGATGGATTTTGGCGCCTCGGGAAATTACGCGGGTTATCTGTTGCACGCGCCGAAAGATTCTCTTTTCGGCAAAATCCTCTAAGCCCGAAGTTCCAGAAATCTCCAGCCGCGCAGCGAAGCCGCGCGACGGCCATCCGCTTGGGCGAAGGGGATCATTCAATAACAAAAAAGCCCGCCGAAGGCGGGCTTTGAAAAGATTGAGCGGACACCCGAGGCGGGCTGTCGAAGGGGCTGGGGGCGTTCCGGATCAGACGTCCGCTCACAGATAAAAACGATCCGCCAAAAAGATCGCTCCGCGACGTCTTAATTATTTTCCGAAGCCGCGATCTGGGTTCCCACTGGCGCAGGCGGGGTGCCGTCGGCGGCAATGAAAAGCAGGCCCAGCAGCAGGACCGCTGCCATCATGCTTTCGGCAGGATGGTCGGCAAGGAAATTTGGAACCTTGAAGATCATGGCATCTCCTCAGGCGGGCGGCCGCGTAGCGCTCCGGAAAAGGCGCTGACGACCAGAAGAACGAGAAACACGACCAGTAAAAACTTGGCGATGATCGCGGCGGTCCCCGCCAGGTCATAAAAGCCCACATAGGCGGCGACCAGCGCCAGAACGAAAAAGGCGAAAGCCCAGCTCAGCATGACGTTCCTGCTCAATCCTTGCGGACACGGAACGTCATGCCTAGTTCCCGGTTCCGGGAACTCTGTGGATCAATTCGGATTTTTGGCGCGCTGGCGCTTCACGATCACATCGACCAGCTTGAGCAGGCCGGCGCTCGCCACGGCGGGCCATGGCACGTCCCGGGCCAGGGCGCCCATCAGCAGGGCGAAGAAATTTTGTGGCGGCGGCGGCGGTGGGCGGCGGGGGCGGAAAATCGCCGACACGCCGAACCCGGCCAGCACCACCAGCAGCATGATGCCGCCGGTCAGGGCATAGGCGCCGGTGTTGCCGAACTGGGCAACCAGCGCAGAGGCCAGCGCCAGGCCCAGCAGGCCGACACCGAAAAAGACCAGCGCCGCTGCTGCGACCAGAAGAAGTAATTTAGCACCAAGGCGCGCGAACATGCCCAATACTCCAGATCTCTCTCCGTCAGACCGGGAGAGCATACCGGTTCCGGCTTATCAGACCTTTAGCAGACCCGCAAAACCCCTGCGGTGCGCCCCGCCGCAAGGCTGCAGGCTTCAGCGGCGCAGAAAAATCGCCCCGAGAAAGGCGCCGATGCCGCCCGCGATCAGCAGCGAGGTCAGCGGCTGGGCCCGGACTTGGGCACGCAGTTCGTCGGCATTGTCCTCGGCCCATTCCTGGGCATCGTCCTTGTATTCCACCGCCTTGAGCTTGGCTTCGCGGGCGGCTTCCTCGGCCAGCAGCATGGCGCGGTCCGCCACTTCCTCGGCGGCCTGCATCGCCGCCGTGGCACGGGCAGATGCGACTTCGCTGACATCGCCGTAAAGGCCCTTGAGATCGCCCTGCAGGGACGCGAAATCATCGCGCAAGGCCGCGAGCCGCGCTTCGATATTGCCCTGGGCCGTTTTTTTCTTCGCCGCCATGTCGAACGCTCCTGATGCCTGAAACAATTATTGAGAGATTAAGCCGCCTGTTTTGCGACAGGATGGAAGAACAGCGCCTGGCCCACCGTCGCCTGCACCGTCTCGGGCAGGAAGGGCTTGGCGATGAGGTAGGTCGGCTCCGGACGCTCGCCGGTCAGCAGCTTTTCCGGATAGGCGGTGATGAAGATCACCGGGATGTCGAAGCTGGCCAGGATCTCGCTCACCGCATCGATGCCCGAGCCGCCTTCGCCCAGGTTGATGTCGGCCAGCACCAGGCCGGGACGCTCGGAATGGGCCTTGGCCACGGCCTCGTCGCGGGTGGCGGCGATGGCGACGACCTTGTGACCCAGCTCGGTGACGAGGTTTTCCAGGTCCAGCGCGATGATCGGCTCGTCCTCGATGATCAGCACCTTGCTGGCAAGCTGGCTGTCGATGGTTTTCTGCGCGCCCAGAATGGCGGTTTCGACCTCATCGGGGCCCTCATCCAGGATGAAGGCGGCCTCTTCCAGGCTGAAAGCCTCGACCGCGGTCAGCAGCGGGGCGGCCCGCTTGGACGCCGACAGCGAACGCAGGCGGTTTTCCGGGCTTCTGGCCCCGGCACCGGCAGGTTGCTGGGCCTGCTCGTCATAATGCTCGGCGCCCGACTGCCAGATGGCGTGGAAAAGGCGATACAGCCCGACCCGGGGCGGCACCCCTTCGATCGTGCTGTGATCGCCGCCCAGAAGGGCGGTGAGGGCAGCCCGGACATGGGCGTCACCGCTGGACTGAGAGCCGGTTAAGGCTCTGGCATACCTGCGCAAATAGGGAAGATGCGGCGCGAGGGTCTGCGACATGCTCATGGAAAAGGGCTCCTTCGTCCCAAGATAAAGCTCAGCAAGGGAACTTCCGCCAGTCTAAAAAGTTCCCAACTTCTCAGGAACCTTCCCGGGGGGCCGTTCGTTGGAACCTTCGGGCAGACAGTGGGGCAGTATTTTGGGTTCAACCCGCTGCGGTCACAGGTCCGCGCCAAGGACGGTTAGTCGAAGACATGACTCAGCAATGGGATACGACCGTGAACGAGGAAAAGCCGAACGAAAAGTCCCGTGCGATCCGCGCTCGGCAACGGGCGATCGGGCGCGAATTGCGCCGCATGTATGACGACGTCGCCCAGGAAAACATCCCGGACGATTTCCTCGACCTGCTCAAGAAGATCGATCAGGCGGCGGAGGCGAAAAAATCGTGATGCCCGCCTCATCCCCCGCCCCCCGCACCGAGAAGCCCGAAAACCCGGACTTCAAGACCGAGCTGCTTGCCCTGGTGCCTTTCCTGCGCGCCTTTGCCCGCTCGCTGACCGGCAATCCCGAGGCTGCCGACGATCTTGCCCAGGAAACATTGGTGAAGGCGTGGCAGAGCCGCAGCTCCTTCATTCCCGGTACCAACCTGAAGGCCTGGCTCTTCACCATTTTGCGCAACCAGTTCTATTCCGATCGCCGCCGCGCCTGGCGGCAGGCGCCCTGGGACCAGGAAGCGGCGGAACGCATTCCCGGCGGCGGTGAGGACCAGGTCTATTCCGCCGAGCTTTCCGATACGGTGCGCGCCCTGCGCCGCCTGTCCGACGAGCAGCGCGAAGCCTTGTTCCTGGTGGGCGCCGGCGGCTTTTCGTATGAAGATGCGGCAGCGATCTGCAAATGCGCCGTCGGCACGGTGAAAAGCCGGGTGGCGCGTGCGCGCAAAACCTTGATAGATATTCTGGACGGCAACGACACACTTTCCGATGTGGCGCGGCCGGCTGAAGGAGACGCGGCTCGTGAGATCATGGCCCAGCTGGACAAGCTCAGCCCGGGCGAGCCGCCCAAGAAGCGCTAACGTCCTTTCCAACGAATCCGGCTGGTCGCTGGGCCGCAGGCTGCAGCTGATCATCACGGTTGCGCTGTTGCCCATCGCCCTTGTCAGCATCCTGCAGGGCCTGAGCCGGGCGCAGCTCGACGTCGCGGCGGTGCGCGAAAAACTGATCCAGTCGGCGCGCGCCACCGCGTCCAGCGATGAAAATTTGCTGGCCTCGGCCGAGCAGGTGCTGCGCGCCGTCTCCAGCCTGCCGGATGTGCGCGATATTTCCGGCGACTGCGACCGCATCCTGGCCGACACGCTGACCGGCATCCGCTATTTCTCCAACCTGTCGCGCATCGATGCCGATGGCCGGGTGGTCTGCTCTGCGATGGTGCTGGCCAAGGGCATCAACGCCTCGGACATCGAGGTTTTCCAGCGCGCCAAGACGTCCAGGGACGGGATGGTCGTTTCCAGTGAAATGAAGAGCCGTGTCACCGGCCAGAACGTGATCGGCGCATTGCTGCCGCTGTGGACCCCGGACGGCGCCTTTCACGGCACCATCGGTATTGCGCTGGATGTGCACTGGATCGACTACATGCTGCGTGCTTCCACCCTGCCGCCGGGCGCCGCCGTCACCGTCTATGACCGCAGCGGCCAGATTATCGCCACCAACAATCCCGGTGTCTCGCGCGCCGTGCTGGCGTCGGCCAAGGCCAATGGCTATGCCGACGGTATCTCCAGCGACATTGCCGATGCCGAAGGACGGTCCTGGCACTACGGCACCGCCTCGCTGATCGGCAACACCATCTTCCTGGCCTATGGCATGCGTAGCGCCGAATTGTTCGGCTCCACCTACCTCCATGTGGCGCTGGATTTCCTCGTCCCCGTTCTCACCATCATGCTGGCCTGGATCGCGATCTGGTGGTTCACCAGCCGCGAGGTGACGCAGTGGATCCTGTACCTGCGCCGCATCGCGGCGGCCTATCGCAGCGGCCATTACGTCATCCGGCCCGACGTGGCGGGCGCACCGGCCGAATTCCGCATTCTGGGTGATGCCATGGGCGAGATGGCGGCCGGGATCGAGGTCGATGTGCCCAGCCGTGTCGTCACCGGCAGCATCGCGGTGGCGATTGCGCTGTTCACGGTGGAAGTCCTCACCAATATCTTCAAGCATGCCTTCCCCGGCCAGCGGCATGGCGTGATCCGGGTGACGATGGCCGAGACCGGCGACGGAAAATTGCGCCTGGGCATCGCCGATGACGGCATCGGCTTCGAGGAGGAGCAGGCCACCAAGAGTGTCGGCTCCCGCCTGATCAAGACCTTTGGGCTGCAGTTGGGCGGTACTGCCCAGGTCCGCTCGGTGACGGGCGAGGGGACGGTGGTGGAATTGATCTTCCCCGATCCGGCCCTATCGCCGCCTGCTGCCGCGTCTGTTTGATGAACCCCCGTCCGTCGCAACTCGGGTCCGCTAAGTAGCGGACAGCTTGTTGCGACACCGTCCCCCTTTCAGGCGCGCTGACGCGCGCAAAGGGGGACGGGAGCTACCGGATGCTGTTGGTCGCCCTGCGGAATGCCGGGCTCGCGCCTCGATGCATAGCCGTCCCTCTCATTTTTCCGGGGGAAACTGGTTTTTTCTGCGCCTTCCAGCCTCTATACCTGCTGCACGAAGCAGGCTGAGGACATGCTATGGCGGATAATTTCGACGTGATCGTGATCGGCGGCGGGCCGGGCGGCTACAACACCGCCATCCGGGCCGGCCAATTGGGTCTTTCTGCCGCCTGCATCGACAAGCGGGGCCAGTTCGGTGGCACCTGCCTGAACATCGGCTGCATCCCGTCCAAGGCGCTGCTGCATGCCTCCGAGCGTTTTCACGAAGCGACCCACGAATTCGCCGCGCTGGGCATCAAGGCGACAGTCGAACTCGACCTGCCCGCCATGATGGCGAAAAAGGACAAGGTGGTGGGCGAGCTCACCAAGGGCGTCGAATACCTGCTCAAGAAGAACAAGGCCGAGGCCATCACCGGCGAGGCGAAGATCGTTGCGCCCGGTACCGTGGAAGTGAAAACCAAGGACGGGGTGCGCACCCTGACGGCCAAGAGCATCGTCATCGCTACCGGCTCGGACGTGGCGAAGCTGCCGGGCGTCACCATCGACGAAAAGCAGATTGTCTCGTCCACCGGCGCGCTGGCGCTCAAGGATGTGCCCAAGCGCCTGCTGGTCGTGGGCGCGGGCGTGATCGGTCTGGAGCTGGGTTCGGTGTGGAAGCGGCTGGGCGCTGACGTCACGGTGGTTGAATTTCTCGATCGCATCACGCCGGGGCTGGATGGCGAGATCGGCAAGGCCTTTCAGCGCGTGCTCACCAAGCAGGGTTTTGCCTTCCAGCTTTCCACCAAGGTTGTGGGTGTTGAAAAAACCAAGAGCGGTCTGAAGGTCACGGTCGAACCGGCGGCGGGTGGCGAGAAGAGCGTCATCGAAACCGACATCATGCTGGTCGCCATCGGCCGCGCGCCCTACACGGCGAATCTGGGGCTTGAGGCGGTCGGCGTGGCGCTGGACAAGCGCGGCCGCGTCGTCACGGACAATCACTATCGCACCAATGTGCCGGGTATCTATGCCATCGGCGACTGCCGCGAAGGCGCCATGCTGGCGCACAAGGCCGAGGACGAAGCCGTGGCGGTGGCCGAGATCATCGCGGGCAAGCCCGGCCATGTGAAATACGACACGATTCCGTCGGTGGTTTATACCTTCCCGGAAGTTGCTGCCGTCGGAAAGACCGAGGAAGAACTCAAGGCGGCGGGCATCGCCTACAAGATCGGCAAGTTCCCCTTCACCGCCAATGCCCGCGCCAAGATCATTGCCGCCACGGACGGCCTGGTGAAGATCATCGCCGACGCTGCCACCGACAAGGTGCTGGGCTGCCACATCGTCGGCCCCGAGGCCGGCAACCTGATCGCCGAAGTGGTGCTGGCGATGGAATTCGGCGCGTCGTCGGAAGACATCGCCCGCACCTCCCACTCGCATCCGACGCTGACCGAGGCCGTGCGCCAGGCGGCGATGGGTGTCGAAGGCTGGACGATGCAGATGTAGCGCGGGTCTTTTGCGTCGAGAGTTCGTCGCGCCTTCGCGCATGGACGTCATGTCCACATCGCTCGGCGCTCCTGCTCACGGCACAAAATCCCTCGCGCTATGTTATTTTACATTCTCCGGCCGCACGCCCAGGCCGATGAGGCGCGCCGGGTATTTCCGCAAGAAGGCATGGCGGTCCAGCAGCCGTAGCAGCAACGGCGCTTTTGGCAGGCGCGTGGAACGGATGGTGGGCGCCAGGAAGCGGTTCTGGATCGCTACCTGGAACATCTGCACCATGCGGGTGGGGAATTCGCGCCGCTTCTGCACCTTGTTCAGTTCACCCAGCCTGGGCACGCCCTTGCGCAGGATCGGCGCCAAGATGTTCGCCGCCGCCACCGCATCCTGTACCGCCAGGTTGATGCCCACACTGCCCACCGGCGACATGGCGTGCGTGGCGTCGCCGATACAAAGCAGGCCCGGCCGCGCCCACTGCATCAGCTGGTTCACAGCCACCGTCAGCAGCTTCACCTGTGCAAAGTCATGGATGGCGTCTTCGATGCGGCCATCCTCGAAGCCGGTGGCGACGCGCAGCCGCTGGCGGAAGGCGGTGATGCCTTCGGCGCGGATGGCATCAAAACCACCCTTTGCGATCACCATCGCGCATTGCCAATAATCGCCGCGCGAGATCATCACGAACATCTGGCCTGTCGCCAGTTTTCCCGCCACATCGTCCGACTCGCCCGGCAGGCGCTGCAGGCGCAACCAGAGAACGTCGAAAGGCGCGCCAAGCTCCTTCAGTTTCAGTCCCGACTTTGTGCGCAGGGCGGAATGACGGCCATCGGCGGCGATGGTCAGCCCGGCACGGATCTGGATGTTGACTTTATTTTGGTCGCTCTGGCTCCCGCCAACGCTCCGTGGCCCCGTCGCCAGCACACCCACTATGCGGTCGCCTTTTGCCAGCAGGTCTTTCGCCTCGGTCTCCATCAGCAGGCGGAAGTTGGGATAGGCCCGGGCCTTGCGCGCCAGGAAATCCAGGAAATCCCATTGCGGCATCATGGCGATGAAATTGCACGGCTCCGGCAGCCGTGACAGGTCGGCGAAAGCATAGTGCCGCGCGCCGATATCGATGCCGGCCTGGAAGACGCGGGCATGCGGCAGGGCGAGGAATTCCTCCAGCAACCCAAGTTCGTGCATGATCTGCAGCGTGGAGGGATGCACCGTGTCGCCGCGAAAATCGCGCAGGAAATCGCGATGCTTTTCCAGCACCGTCACGTCCACGCCGCCGCGCGCCAGCAACAGCCCCAGCATCATGCCGGCAGGGCCGCCGCCAGCGATGACGCAGGTGGTCGAAAGACTTTCCATGTCGGATTGGGGCGGCTAGGTTGGACGCATGCGTCCCAACAAGCTGAAACAAATCTGGGCTTCCGGCAAGGCATCCGTCGATTGCTGGCTGATGCTGCCCTCCGCCATCGCCGCTGAACAACTGGCCCATCAGGGCTGGGATAGCCTCACCATCGACCAGGAGCATGGCCAGGCCGATCATGCCGGCATGGTACAGATGCTGACCGCGATCTCGACCACCGATGCCGTGCCCATCGTCCGGGTAAAGTGGAATGATCCCGGCGACATCATGCGGGCGCTGGATTCGGGCGCCTATGGCGTGATCTGCCCCATGATAGAGACGCGCGAACAGTGCGAGGCTTTCGTTGGCGCCAGCCGCTACGCCCCGATGGGCTACCGATCCTTCGGGCCGCGCCGCGCCACCATCTATGGCGGCGACGATTATTCCGATCATGCCAACGATACTGTGCTGACCATCGCCCAGATCGAAACCGTCAAGGGTCTGAAGAACATCGATGCCATCGCATCGGTGCCGGGGCTGGACATGCTCTATCTCGGCCCCAATGACATGCGGCTGACCATGGGCATGAAGACCAGCCCCCGCATCACCGAGCCGGAAATCATCGCGGTGTGCGAACAGGTGGTGGCGGCGGCAAAGCGGGCGGGCATCCGGTCGGGCATGTTCTGCACCAATGTCGAGGACGCGCAGAAGATGATTGCCCTGGGCTTTGACCATGTCACCGCCATCCTGGACGATGTGCTGCTGGCGGCGGGTGCCGGCATGCGCAAGCAGTTCGTATAAGGAATATTTCAAACTCTTACGGCGCGCGCCGTGCTAGAAGCGTGACGGCAACAACCATTTTGAAACGAGGTGATCCAGTGTCTCATTGTCATCTATTGGCCGCGAGCTGGATCCTCGTTTCGACCGGGGACCGCGACTGACCAGTTGACTGGTCTGGGCGCCTCGCGTTCCAGCGAAGACAATGGAAGGGCTGTTTCCCAGACGGGGAAACAGCCCTTCTTTGTTGGTAGGCCCGGCCGGACTTGAACCGGCACATCCTTGCGGACAACGGATTTTAAGTCCGGTGCGTCTACCATTCCGCCACGGGCCCATAGCCAATCAGATACTTAAGACCCGGCGGTGGTGCAAACCGCCCGCCGCGCCCTTGCCCAGTTGCAGATGGTTCCCGGGGGCCTATGATGGGCCAAAAGCACAAGAACATGGGGGAGGGGTAGCCATGCGATTTCCAATCGCGCCGTTGGCATTGCTGGTTCTGGCTGGCAGCGCCCTGGCGCAGACGCCGGCACCTGCGCCAGCCGCCGAGCCCCGCGTCCTCAAATATTCTCTGGCCCCGCGCCCTGATCCCCTGACGCCCTGGACGCTGCCCAACAAGCCGCACTGGCGGCTGGTCGAGCTCCTGGCCGCCCACAAGGGCGAGGCGCGCTGGTCGCAGACCCTGGTGCAGGACCGCACCTTCACGGGCCGCTACATCCAGATGGCGCCCGGCGAAAAGACCAAGCGGCTTTTCTATCCCGACAATGAGATTTTCTGGGTGGTGCAGTCCGGCCAGATGCGGGTGAGCATCGATGGGCTGGAGCCCTTCGTGGCGGGCAAGAGCGTGGTGGTGCAGGTGCCACAGCGCACCGCCTTCCATGTCGAGACGCTCGGCAACGAGCCGGTGCTGCGCTTCGAGGTCACCTATACGGGGATGCCGCCGGTCTATGCGGCGGAGGAAACGCCACCCAGCGAAGCGGGCGTTACATTTGTACGCATCGCCTATCCCGCAGGACCGGCAACAAAGCTCACCCCGGCGCAGGTCTATATCAACTACGACAAGGATGTGGTGCAGGGCGGCGGCCGTGGCGGCCGGTTCCTCAAGGCGGGCAGCTTCATTCGCGGCGCGTCCATTCCCACCCCGCCGCGCGATGATCTGGGCCATTTCCACGTCGAGACCAGCGAGTTCTGGTTCGTGATGGAAGGGCGGCTGGACTTCCAGCTTGAGGGCAACAAGCCGGTGATCGCCGAACAGGGCGACGTGGTCTTCGCGCCCTATGGCCGCTTCCATCGCAACAACTTCACCGGTGGCGGCATGGCCACCCGGCTGGCGATCTTCCCCACCGGCAACATCAACAATCTGGACGCGGAAAATCCGTCGAGGCAGTCGCCATGAAGCTCCGTGCCATCATCGCGCTGTCGCTGCTGGCCGCCGCGCCTGCGCTGGCGCAGGCCCCCGCCGCCAGCATGAATTATGGCTGGGCCCCCAAGCCCGTTTCTGCGCCCTTTGTGGCGCCCAACCGCGCCCTCTGGCGTCTGGCCGACATCCAAAAGGCACATGCAGGCCAGAAAAGCTGGTCGCAAATGGTGGTGCGTGATCCGCGCGGCCTGACTGGCACCTATATCCAGACCGCGCCGGGCGGCAAATCACCCAAGGCGATGTATTCCGACGCCACCACCTTCTTCGTGGTCCAGTCGGGCCAGTTGCGCGTCAGCATCGATGGCATCGAGCCCTTCACCGCCACCAAGGGCTTCCTGGTGCAGGTGCCATCGGCGCGCTTCGTGCAGGTCGAAGCTTTGGGCGACGCGCCGTCGCTGCGCTTTGAAGTCACCCAGACGATGGCGTTGCCGATCTATGCCGAAGGCGAGACGCCGCTCCCGATCAAGGGCATGCGCTTTACCCGCACCGGCTATTACACCGCGCCCGTGGCTTATGGCGACCGCAAGCCCTTCATCGATTTTCAGAAGGAGATCGTGGCGGGCGGCGGCGCTGGCCGTGGCGCGGTGCAGGATGACGGCATCTCGGCCAACATCAACCGCGTCGCTTCGGTGCCGCGTCCGCCCGACAGCGACAAGGGCCATTTTCACATCGGCACGTCGGAATTCTGGTTCATCCTGGAAGGCCAGGTGGATTACCTGATCGAAGGTGTGCCCTTCTTCACGGCGCAGCAGGGCGATGTCGTCTATGCCCCAGCGGGCCGCTGGCATCGTGCCACATCGGGCGGTACCGGTATGGCGACGCGCCTGTCCATCCATCCGGTGCCCAGCGCGCTGAATGCGATGGAGCCTGCGCCCTAGAGCGGTCCCAGGAAAAGTGCCTAGCGGTTTACCGTCCGGAACCGCGACAATAAAAAGAGCTTATTCTGCCCCGCCTGCGCCATCGGCCTGCAGCGAGTTCGCCGCCGTGGCGATGGGGTGGATAGAGACGCGCGTGGCGATGTCGCCGACATGGCCGGAACGGTGCCAGCGTCCCGCTGGGGCATAGACGATGTCGCCCTGCGCGGCGCGCACCAGCGGCACGCCCTCGATCAGGAATTCGGCGTTGCCTTCCAGCATGAACCAGAACTCGCTGGTGCCGTCATGGAAATGACCCCACTGGGTGGCTGGCGGCGTCGGCGCGCCGGGCGCGCGGTTGATGTTCGCGGCGGTTTCGCCATCGCGGATCGGCATCGCCCGGCCACCGCCTTCGATCACTTCCTTCTGGTAATCGATGAAGGGCTTGGTCTTGCCATAGGAACCGCCCGCGCCCTGCAGCGTCACTTTCTCATACGTGTAGCCCTTCACCGGTGTCGGCGTTTCGCTGATGGGATAGAAGGGCTGGGCGCGGGTGTGCGTCACTTCAAAGCGCAGCACGGGGGCGTCGCCCACCGTTTCCATCGCGTACTGCACCCGCGCCGGCACCTGCACCACGAAGCCCTTGCCGGCCACGAACGGCTCCTGGCCCTGGATGGTGACGCGCATCTGGCCCGCCTGCACGAACCAGAACATGGAGCTGTCGACAAAGAACTGGGTCTTGGTCTTCTCGCCCGGCGCCATCTGGATGTAACGCCCGGTCAGGCCGGTGGCGTCGCGCACCACCAGTTCGTTCCAGCTCTTGTCACGGGCGTAGCGG
>Ga0209190_1000460_pt1 | contig 29564 bp, 14 predicted proteins | sample M_140205_XF_Meta_FD_187315 | JGI IMG/M metagenome (GOLD analysis project Ga0209190, IMG submission 187315) | Freshwater microbial communities from Lake Montjoie, Canada to study carbon cycling - M_140205_XF_MetaG (SPAdes) (version 2) | ecosystem: Environmental > Aquatic > Freshwater > Lake...
ATCCTTAAATTCATTTACACCGATACCGATATAATACGTTTTTGCCACTAATTCATTCTGGGGAGAATAGTTCACATACGTTGGATACTTGAAATTCTCCAATCCAAGTTCGTTCATAACAGCTACTTGAATTTTATTTTCTCCCATGCTCAAGGGAACGCTCACCGTGGTATCCCAAACCTGCTTTTTCAAATGAGCAATGGAAATTCCTGCAGATCCATAAAGCGGCACTTCGTTTACATAAACATTAAACCTGCGCAATAGATATTTTGGGTCATTAGCAGAAACATTGATTTCCAATTTACCTTCTTTGCTCTCATAGGCTATTTCATCAGCCCCAACAATCTCTGCATTCGGAACAGAGATTTCTCCTTTACCCAGTTTCTCTTTATCCAAGCCTAAGCGGTCGATCCGCTTTTCCCAGGATTGACGATAGTTGGCCACTAGTTCCTGATCTGCACCACCAAAATACTTCCCGATGCTATCCAAGACAATGTCCGGGCGGTTATAGACAGGATCCAACTGCTCGAAACCGATTACCTTCAAACTTGGTGTGACGTAATGAAGCATCTTACTGGCGTCTTTAGAGCACATGTAATAGGGTGAATCTGCTAGTCGAATTAAGAAGTCCCCTTGCTCAAAGAAATTTATCTTCCACAAAATGTCTCCATGTACTGAACCTAAAAAATGAACTTCATCGGGATACACAATTGATAACAGATTATAATTCGGAACCTTTTGTAAAGAAATAACTTGTTTTGAATTTATTTCATCACTTATTTTATTCATTATACGTATTGAGTAGTTTAAAACTTCTAAAACTCCATTCTCGCGAAGGAGGAACAATTCCATACCATTATCCGAGAAACAAGACTTAATTATGTTAGAAGCGCCTCTTAATGAATAGACCAATGTATCTCTAGCGATGTTAAACAAATCTAATTTTCCAGATGAATTTATTGTACATAGCATTATTTCCGCAGACACAATTTGATTGGACGATAAACAAGTAAAAAAATCGCCTTGCAATGCTTTCACAATATTTGAATCTTTCCTCGAATAAATTCTTGGATTCGATATATGTTCACTGTGAAATAGGAGATTACGAAATCCAAATAAATCATGTTCGCCATCTATATAATAATCATTATACTGCTTTTTAATAAAATCTTCGCTTTTTAACTGATTAAAATTTGGTAATAAGTAGACCTGATTTTCCATTTTACTATTGTCAGAAATAAGTAATTGGGTTCTATCATCTATATTTGAAAATTCATATTCTTCAGGAATAATGCTTCTAGACCTTATTGTAATATTTTTTTTTGATAACAGATTATAAATCAAAGGTGAATAAAAAATTTCTGAATTTCGTTCAAAAAACAAAATCTCATTTTTATTCAGCGAGGTATATTCCTGAAAATAACTTAATTCTAAGTCTTCATTTTCATTCCAAATACTTATGGAATTGGTCCATTCATTATTATATGCTGAATAAAAAAAGACGCTATCTTTTGTACTCGCAAAAAAATTACCTCCTGAACCATAATATCCTATGAAATTAAATTCAACATTTGTTTTAGGTAATTCTAGTATTTCAAGCAATTCATATTTTGGATAAGAATACAGATAAATATTATTCCCTGAATTAACTATCAATTCACCGCTTTCTCGATTCATTTCAGCAAATAAAATTGGTTCAGTATAAAAGTGATGATTTATGGTTTTATTTGAAGGCCATTGATATATTTCAAGCTCACTATCTTTCGTAAGAAAGAAATTAGAAATCTCTGGCGAGAAGTAAAATATATTATTATTAGAGGCGATACTAGATGATCTTTCGAATTTCAATTTGCTCATTTCTTTAGAAAAAAAACTAACTCTATCGCTGCTTCTAATAATAAGAATATCATTATAGTAATTATGCGAATGGTTGATATCAAATTTGTAATTAATTTTAAATTTTTCAAGGTGTCTTAAATCAATTAGGTATGTTACATTTTTTCTATCTCTAATAATTAAAGACTTATCAATATCGTTTCTACTAATTATTTCTTTTACTTCAAACCTAATTTTTTCTATAATCTCGTGATTAAATATAGAATAAATTATAACTTCTTTTGTTTCCAAAGATAAAGTTAAAGCACCTATTCCACCTTTCGCTAAAGACCAAATAACATCAAATTTTATATCAGTATAAACATTATCAATAATTCTTCCAGCCTTGAAATCGTAGTTACATATTAATGCGCCATCAGTAAAAAGGAATTTAGACCGATCTGAAGTTATGTCACAACTCAACATTTTTCCCATTGCCCTAGGCAACACCAACCTCAAACTATCTAATGAGGATTGCCCTAATGAGAATTTCGCTATAAAAACTATAAAAATTAGTTTAATAATGTATTTCATAAATTTTGTGTTCTACCTCACCCTCCAATCAACTTCCATAGTTTCTTGTCTTGAAGTAGGCTTTTGTTTACCGTTGGTAATTTCTTCAACGCGCTTTTCAGCAAATTGCTTTAGGGTGTTTACTTTGAGTTCTTTTCCTTGGTATTGTTCGAGGCATTCAAGGATACTGAAAGTAAAAGCACCGTTTTGGATGGTTTCACCGTCTACCTTGATAGCTTCTAAAGCACTTTCTTGTCCACCTGCTGCAGAGATAATCACCGAACCTGTATTGTTGCGCACATTCACGAAGAGTTCATTCATTTTCTTAAAGTTATTTTTGTTCTCTTCTTCAAACTTCACTTTTGCACCTTTAATATTTCCTATTTGCTGGGTAATTTCTTTTGTGGGTAGTTGCTTTTCTAATTGCACAATCTCACTGTTCAATAATTCAGTTTTATCATTCTCACCACTGTTGCAGGCATCCAGTAAAAGTAGTTTTTGTCGGGCAGGAATACCGTCGAGTAAACTTTCTAATTCTTCGTATTTAAGACCTCGGGCTTTCGGATTCTTAAAATCTACATCATGCATGGCAAGATAAAAATTGAGGCTATCGTCCAACAATCCATGTGAACTGCACGAGATAATGACTTTGTCGTTAACAGAAGTTTTGGAAAGAAATTCTTTCAACTTGAGGATATTCTCCCGAGTGACTTCTTTGTTAGTTAAAAGCAAAGTATCCACATTTGAATTACCTTCTGCGAATGCCATGGCCAAGTCTTGAACATCTTTGACGCAGTATTTTAGGTTGTGCTCTTGATCCTTAAATTCATTTACACCGATACCGATATAATACGTTTTTGCCACTAATTCATTCTGGGGAGAATAGTTCACATACGTTGGATACTTGAAATTCTCTAATCCAAGTTCGTTCATAACAGCTACTTGAATTTTATTTTCTCCCATGCTCAAGGGAATACTCACGGTGGTATCCCAAACCTGTTTTTTCAAATGAGCAATGGAAATACCAACAGAACCATACAATGGCACTTCATTTACATATACATTGAACCTGCGCATTGGATATTTTGGGTCATTAGCAGAAATATTGATTTCCAATTTACCATCGTTGCTTTCATAGGCTATTTCATCAGCCCCAACAATCTCAGCATTGGGAACAGAGATTTCTCCTTTACCCAATTTCTCTTTGTCCAAGCCTAGGCGGTCGATCCGCTTTTCCCAGGATTTGCGGTATTCATTAATCATTCCTCGGTCTTCATTCCCGAAATACTTCCCGATGCTATCCAAAACAATGTCTGGGCGGTTATAGACGGGATCCAACTGCTCGAAACCGATGACTTTTAAACTTGGGGTAACATAATGCAGCATTTTGCTGGCTTCTTTGGAACACATATAATAAGGGGAATTGGGGAGTTTGACGAGCCAGTTGTTGTTTTCGAGTTGGAATCTTTGGTATATTTTTTTTCCTGTTTTCATGTCCCAAAGAAAAATTTGGTCATGACCACATGTTAAAAGAAATTCACCATCAGGAGTAAATGATAAATATTCAATTGATAAAATATGCCCTGAAAGATCATACTCAAGTTTCCTTTTCTCTAAATTCCAAATAATCAAATTATTACTCCAAGTAGAAAGAGCTAAATATTTATCATTTGGACTTACAACAGCATCCTTTATCCTCCAATTTTCACCTCTAATTTTATAAAGATATTTTCCAGAATTGTAGTCAAAAAATCTAAGTGTCAGATAATCTGTTTCAGAATCTTCATCATTCGCAATTATTATCCAGTTATTCGCTGGACTAAAAAACCCATTTACACGAATTTCTTCACTTTTACCAACATCAAAATCCATTATTTTTTTTCCATGTTCAACATCCCATAAAATAGACTTTCCTGCCCAGCTTCCTGTAATTAACTTTTTACTATCATTACTAAAACTAAAATTCTCGAATTGATTGTCAGATGAAATAATTTCGAAAGAAATAGATGCATTCCTATTATTAAAAACTAATAATTCCTTTAAAGAATTTTTAATACAAAAATAATCCTTGTTTGGGCTGAAATTCGAAAAACTAACTCCATAATTATTCTTATCGAAATAACTTTTAATTATTGATTCCAAATACAAATTAATTAATGCGCTGTCAATTTTTGAATTTATGATGTGTTTTGATATCCAATCATAATTTTGTGGAATTGAGGTTAAACGAAATGTATCTGAAATATTTATTTTACTGAAATGACTGATACTTTTTGAGATAACTAATTTATTTAATGTATCAAATATCAACAGAAAATTACCAATATTACTAAACTGATATTGTTTTGACAACCCTTCAGAACTTGAATTAATAACTTCATTGCCATTATTCAAATCAAAAACACTAAATTCGTTATCATCAAAAACAATAAGTTCCTTTTCCCCATCTAGACTTAAACTTGTTTGTTTAATTAATCTTGACTTTGAATATAAAATATCTTCATTCGAATTAATAGTAGTATTAAAAATACTTATGATATTATTATTCTGAGCAAACAAGCAAAATTTTCCATCTTCAGAGAATCTCGGTTGGGCACAATCATCATTTAGATCGTTAGAATTATTCTGAAAAATCAAATCACCAGTTGATAAATCAAATAACTGAGATTTACATGAATGACTGTATTTGACTATGAATGTTTTTGAGTTTGGACTAATTTCTATAGATTCTATTTCTTCGTTTTGACCATAGGTTAAATTTTCTGGAAAGTTCAGTTTATAATTTTCTTTTTCTACATTTACGTCCCATGAAATAATCGTATTTTTTTTGGATAATGCAATTATTGTATTTCCATCTGAAGCAAGTTTAGCAGACTTAATTCCGTTAAGACCAGTTTTAGTCACCTTCCTGGTATTATTTCCAAAATCCCACATCCAAACTGAACTATCTAATTTATTTGTAAATACAATTTTTCCATTATTAAAAAAAACTTCCTCTGAATCACTTGAATTATAATAAGGAAATTTTGAAACCACTTTGTTTTGTTGAAGGTCCCAAAAAATTAAATTATTTTCACCAGTATGTATTAATAATTTGTTTTCACACAATAAAGAATTCTGTATAATCGAAAATCCCAGATCAATCTGAAATCGATTTTCGATTTTCCCGGTTTTAGAAAAACAACAAAATATTTCACCATTTTTTGAAATGATATTTATCTTGTTTGAATTATTTTGAAAAAAGTAATCGAGTATTTCTTCATTACTTAGAAGTACTTTATTAATTAATCGTCCAGTATAAAGGTTCCAAATAAATATATATTTTTTTGACTCCATTTCGTAAGAAGTAATTACGTAATCTTCATTTGGACTAATTTTTATTTTTCCTAAGTCCCACCAAGAATCAAATTCATTTTCTAAAGTAGAAATTAAGTTTCCAGTGTTTGTGTCCCAAACTTGTAATTTCCCCATAATTTCTGATATAATATAGTTTCCTGTTTCACTAAAATGAGCAATACTAGTACTTTCAAAAACATCCCAATTTGAATTTGACAATTTTATACAAAACAGTTCTTTCTTGTTTTTTAAATCCCATAGTCGAACTGTATGGTCTTGTGAAACCGTCAATAGTAATTTCTTATTGGGATGAAATTCTGCATTTGTAACTTGCATTGTATGCCCCACCGGCAAAACCAACCTCAAACTATCCAGCGAAGTCTGACAAATAGTAAATTTAGTAATTAGCAATAAATAAAGAAGAATCGTGTTTTTTTTCATATTTCAAAGATAAAATTTCTACCTCACCAACACAAACCCCGCCCATTTCTCAGGTTCTGTGGGGTATTTATTTCGCATTTCTTTTTGGGCCTTTTCGAAAGAGATAATTGGGTTTAATGTCTTTGTTAGATCGGTATAAAAAAGCGTCATCAGTTCCATCGTTTCCTTATCAGGAACAGACCAAAGCGACACAATAATTTGCTCTACACCTGCCAGTTTAAAACCACGCTTCAAACCAAATGTTCCTTCTGAGCCTTCGATTTTCCCGAGACCTGTTTCACAGGCGGAGAGAACGACGAGTTTGGTATTGGAAAGATCCAAGTTGGCAACTTCTGCAGCTGTGAGAATGCCGTCATCACCTGTTTGCTCTATCATTTTCTGTGCATTTCCTGTCCAACTGATATTCGAACCACTCAGCATCAAACCACAACGTACCATTGGATCTTCTGAAACTTTATAGTTACTCGCTTGATTCATTTCCAACAGTATCGTTTCTTTCTTCACTTCATCTGGAAAAGCGAAACCATGAGTTGCAATATGCAATACACCGTGTGAATTGTTTTCAAGTTCTTTTTTGAATTGGTACTCTCCAGCTTGATTATCACTTCTGGTTTGAACCTTCCACTGTTCTAAAGCTACCAAGTTAGAAATCTTGCTAACTTCTTCTTGAGTGCCGGGAAGTGGGCCCATTTTCTTCCCATAGGACGCACTACTTCTTTTATGACCAACTTTGGAATTCAGGTTGTTCATGTTAAACTGAAAGGCATAATCCTCATTTGTTATTTCTGTAGAAATCACGCCATTATTACTTGGAATATCATCGTAGTTTATTCCTCCGTACAATGCTAAACTTGTGTTCAATTGTTTGGACTTCTTTAATGAGCTATCAGCCAAATAACGAGTCGTTGTAAGCTGATGTAAGGTGTATTTGTCTAACAATACTGCATTGCAACTTTGTTTTTTCTCTGCGTCCATATTAATTACTGCACCACGATTTTGTGCAAGTGTTGCCAAAACAGAATCACCGGCTTCGAAACACATGGCAGAGAAAGAGACACTATTCAATTCTCCGGCTGGGCTGTAATAGACCGTTTGAATACCCTTAAGAAGTGTATCAAGATCTTTCCAAACCAAATCATACAAGGTGGAGAAATTCTTATTTTGAGCGGCAAATCGGATATCGCTTTCCTCACTGAGTTTTATCAATTTCGGATATTCGTATTCAGGTCTCACAACGAGCGCCATATAGTTGTAGTTACTGTCCTTATCATCATAATAACGGGCAAACTCGATAGCTGCCTCGGAAGAAGTAAGATTAGATTGAACATCTTTCCAGGTGATTTCGAATTTACGTTTTGACGCTGTGTATTCTCCAAGTCTGTTCACTAATATTTTATCCAATGAATCTGCATGTGCTTTATAGCTTTCCATGATCTCTTTGTTTTCAAAACCTTCGGATTGCATCTTGCTGCAGATTCTTCGCAATTGCTTCATTTCAGAGAATTGCGCTTTCAATTTTTCATCAGAAGATTCCGAAATAGCATTATCTAGTTCTCGGGAGGTTTCGAGAAGGAGGGATTTGGAAATGAGGTTGGCATTGTAAGAGAGTGCGGTAGTATTATAAATTTCATGATATGCCTTACAGGCCAAAACATTTAAATCATTGAAGAATTTAATTTTATCTTCCCAAAAAAGTCCTTTTTCTTGATTTCCTAACCAGGCAAAATTCTGAGATATCTGATCAAGATAATTTTTATAAACTAAAGAAAAATTATTGTATGACTTTTCATACTCTCCGGCTTGCCTATAAAAATCGGCCAACAAGGAAACTCGATAATTCAGTTCAGGATGTTTCTCTTCAAAAAATTCCTTACTCAATTTCACTCCCTGAAGGCAATAAAAAATAGCAGAATCTAACTCTCCTATTTCCTTGAAAATAGACGCTTTATTTAAAATTCGACTAACGACATTCGGAGTTATCACATTACCTTGAGCCTGATTAAGAAATTCAATTGACTTATCCATTGATTTCAATGCAGATGCAAAATCTTTCTTATCTGTATAGAAAATTATTCTATTATTTTCTATAGTTGACAAGAGAAGCGGATCTACTGAATTCGTAAATGGTAATAGCGAATCAATTGAATTTAAATAAAATAAAGAAGAGTCTGAATTTCCAGCGTAAAAATGAGAGGTGCTTAATCCTAAAAGACATTCGATATAATGTTTGCTATTTTTAGGGAAATTCTCATTTATTATCCTTCGATTAAGTTCGTCAATTCTAATTGCATCATTAAAATTGCCCAAATCTGAAAATGCATTTGATATTCCGGTATAATTGATGGATAGATCTAAAGCAATTGATTTTGAATCAGCCAAGACATTCTTCTTGTAAAACTCAATGGCATATTGATAAGTTCGCATTGCATTTTTATACTTTCCAAAATCCATGTAATTGTTTCCCATGAGATTTATAGCTCTCCAGTAATCTTTTGGAAATTGCATAGAGTCAACAGACTTTTTATACTCTTCTAAATAAAATTGACTCTGCTCAAAATTACCTATTGTAGAATAAGCTGAAGCAATCTCATACTTTAATTCTATTAAATCAATTTTTGATTTTTTAATCAGTTTGGGTGTTTGATAAAAATCATTAATTGAAAGCAGGATTTCAAGGGATTTAATGTAAAAACCTTGTTTATGGTAAACATTGGAAATCAAATACGATACCTCTTTAAACTCATGTTCATCGAGTTTTCCTTCTTTTGAATATTTTTCGAAATAAAATAAAGCCTTGGACAAGAAATTATTTTCTTCAAATAAATAGGCTAAATTGTACAAATCCATAACATAATATTGTATCCCATTCTGAATCATCGAATCTATTTCAGTCATTTTTTTAATGCATTCGTCATTCAACCCTAACTGAAACATTGCATTTGCTTCATATAATTTTGGAGTAAGCCAATTCTGAGAAGGAATTAAATGCGAGAAAACGTAAACACCAATAAAATTTTCAGTATCCTGACATCGGTTAGAAAGATTCCATAGGATTTCGGATCTCCACTTCATCTTGATTTCAAATGGACAACTAACGATGGACTTAAAATAATGCCTAGTAGCAGAATCTAAATTTTTTTCTAAATAAAAATCACCAACAGCCCGATCAAATTCCCACTGATTTTTCGATTCATTTCTTCTCCAATTTTCTATAAAGGACAATATTATTGTATCATTTATATTTAAGTACTTTTTGTAAAGTTTAAAATATTGCTTCGCTTCTTTTGAGTCGTTTTTTGAAATTGTATTAGGCCTTGATAAATCTGAAAACGACAGTGCTCTTTCAAGGTAAATCAGGGATGAATCATATTTTCTTTGACCCATAAAATAATTCCCAATTGCTACATTATACTCAACTATTGACAAAATTGAATCCAAATTGAATTCCTTTTCGCTTTTAGTTGAACCTAAAAGAATCTTGATACTGTCGTTTTGATTTGTGGATTTGTAGTAATCAAAGTATTTAAATGATGATGAGGCATAACATTGAGCGCCCGAATAGAGGATCGAAAAAAATAAAACGCTAATTAAAATTATTTTTGCCATACTAGTAATTCTTTCTACCTCACCAACACAAACCCCGCCCATTTCTCAGGTTCTGTTGGATATTTATTTCGCATTTCTTTTTGGGCTTTCTCGAAGGAAATTACAAGGTTTAAGGTCTTCGTTAGATCGAGATAAAAAATAGTCATCAGTTCCATCGTTTCTTTATCAGGAACAGACCAAAGACTTGATATTACATATTCCACCCCTGACATCAAGAACATCCTATTAAGGCTTAAACTTGATTCCATTCCCTCAATTTTACCAATTGAAGTTTCACAGGCAGATAAAACTACAAGTTTGGTCTTAGAAATTGGCAACTTTAAAACTTCATTTCCGGTCAAAATTCCATCATTACCATATTCTTTTATCATTAACTCTGAATTTTCCTGACTTGACCAACTTTTATTTGCACCGGCCAAAATGAGTCCACAGCGATTTAAAGGATCTTTTTGAAAACTGAAAGAAGTTTTTTCTAATGAAGTAAACTCAGGATAAGAAAAACCATGTGTAGCAAAATGTAAAATTTCAAAAGAATTTTTAGACAGTGCTTTCGTTAAATTAAACTCATCTGCCTCTTTACTTTTCATTAATTCAACTCTCCAAAATTTTCCCTTACATAATTTCGCTATTTGATTTACCTCAATTTCTGTATAAGGAAGATAACCAAAATCTTTAATTGACAAAGATTTCCGCATCACTTCAAGTGTCTCAAATAACTCTTCATTTAATACTTGACTAACACCAATGTTGTCTTTTTTATTGGTTTTGGGTAAATTCAAATTGTTATAATCTACTCCACCAATTGCAAGCAATGAAGATATTGGGCTTAAATTAGAATTAATTTTAATTAATGAGCGGGCTGATTGAACATAAGTAATTTTAAATTTATCAATTAAATAACTACAGGAATATTCAGTTCCATTTGAACCGATAACCACTCCTCTTTTTGACTGATTTTCATCCATTTTTTTTGTTACACCTTTGTTATCGCAGACTGATGCAAAGGATAAATTGTTCAGTTCATAAATTGGACTCAAGATCAGCTCAGTAGTTCCTTCTGGTAAGACCTTTTCAATATGTAGCCACAATTCTGTATATAAACCGAACATATCTCTCCTTGAAATGCAATTAATTATTTTCTTCTCCAATCCACATTTTATAAAGATTGGTATTTTGCTGTTTCTATTAAAAATAACAGCAAAATAAGAATTATCATTTTCTATTGGATCAAATATTCGAGTAAAATCAATGAACACTTGACCTAAACTCAGGGATTCTTTAATCCTTTTAAAATTAATTTGCTGACCATTTTGAATTTCTTTAAACATTCTTGAATTAGATAAAAGTTCAGATTCCAATTCACTAATTTTTAAATTTTCATCTAATTTATTTCTCGAGTTTTTCAATTGAAGATAACTTTCAAGCTTCGAAGACAATTCTGAATTATCAGTAAATTCTTGTTGAATAGATTTAAATGAACTTAATTGAAGATTTTTTACCAAAAGTAAATTCTCATATGGTGCAATAAAAGATTCTTCAATATTCAAAACGTCTTTATTATTTTCTAAAAAATAAAAACTATAATCAATTGCTTCAATTATTCCCAGATTATTTTGAATATTTCCAACTAGTGAAACATAATTATCCTTAATATATCTGTTCCAACATACGGACAATTCTAACCGATATTTTTCAGCTTCTTTGGTCTTACCAATACTCTGGTAAGACATAGCAAGGGAATTCAGTGCAGAACGATATAAATAATGATTGGTTCCAAAAACACCCCGAATTTTTTCATGATATTCTAAATCATAAGGAATAGCATTTTCGTAATCTTGAAATTGAAAGTACACATTACCATTTTGTTGAATGGAATTAATGTATTCAACTGAATTTTGACCAAGTTTATTCAATATATACTTTCGATATTTGAATGCATAATTAAGAGAAGAATCTAGATTTCGCTGAGCATAATTGGGATTGGCATAAACATTTGAAATTGTTTCAAATAATGATTCACTACCAGCATAATATTCATCACTATTTCCCAAAATATTTATTCCTTTGGTAGCTGTAGAAATAGCTTCTTCAAAATGAGATTTTGAAAGCAAGGTTGCCATACCTGAAATCAATAGTAAATTAAACGGAGTGTTTTTTCCATAAATTTTTTCATTCCAATTGATTGCCATTTGATATGCATTGAAAGAATATTCAATGGAATCATTTTCCCAGTAACTCTTTGATAATTGAAAATAGCCTAATGCTCTTGTAAAATCTTTTATATTGTTATCCTCTTGATATTCAACTCCTTTTTTTGCAAAAACCAATGAACTTTCAAAATCAGAAACCATAGAATAGTATGAAGAAATATCAAAATAATTTTTAATTCTAAGATAATTAACGGTATTAGAGGTTATCAAATTTTCTTCAAATACCTTTTCAATTTGAAGAAAACAATCCAATGTTTTATTAAGATCTGCTTTTCTTTCAAACATTTCAGCTTTTGCACCTAATGCATTAATTAACTGCTCTCCATATTCGTTAATATTGTGTCGACTTATTTGTATTACAAAATTGATTTCCTTTTCTGCTTCTCCCAATTTGTTCAACGCAATTAATAATCGTACTTTTTCCACTCTAAAATTAAGTACATTTTGTCTCAGTAATAAATCATTCGATATATTGTATATATTAATTAATTGTTCATTAATTACTAAAGCTAAATTATAATCCTCTGTATTTTTGTATGCCGATACAGCACAAGATAAAATTAAACCATAAAGCCGATAGAAATCATCACTTTGGCATATTTTACAATTACTATAATTCAGGTAAATTTCTTTGGTCTTTTCATATTGATTAAGATTGTTATAACTTGTTACCAATCTTGCATCATAATAGAGATTCGTCAATGTATCAGTTTTTGGTAAATCATTCAACATTTTTTTTAAATCTTTAATTGTCTCAATAATATTAATATCATCGCCTATAGCAATGGAATTATTTAAAGAATTAATTAAATTGCTTATTCTGTTAACCTGAGAGAAAGAACTAAGAGTTACAGTAAAAAATAAAGAAAAAAATAAGTATTTCATTTCAAGGAAATTAAATTAAGTTTCTACCTCACCAACACAAACCCCGCCCATTTCTCAGGTTCTGTTGGATATTTATTTCGCATTTCTTTTTGGGCCTTTTCGAAAGAGAGAATTGGGTTTAATGTCTTTGTTAGATCGGTATAAAAAATCGTCATCAGTTCCATGGTTTCTTTGTCGGGTACCGACCATAGGGAAACGATAATTTGCTCCACACCGGCGAGTTTAAAACCGCGCTTGAGACCAAAGGTACCTTCTGAGCCTTCGATTTTCCCGAGACCTGTTTCGCAGGCAGAGAGGACTACTAGTTTGGTTTTCTTGAGGTTGAGTTGTGATACTTCCAAAGCTGTTAATATACCATTTTGTTCGGCACCCAATTTAGCTAGTGTGTCACTACCTGCCCAAGCCCAATTACCACCTGCTAGTATGACTCCACTTCTTACCATAGGATTGTTGCTGTAGCGATAACTATAGCGAAGTGAGTTTTTGTTAACCGTTGTATCATTGAAATCATATTCAGGAAAAGCAAAACCATGTGTGGCGATATGCAAGATTCCTTTGGCTTCTTTGCCTTCCAATTTGGTGATAGTTTCTTCGGTGGCATCGTTGTTTTCTATCAATTTAGTTTGCCATGTGGCTGTGGTTACTCGCTGATTGATTTGTTCTACTTCAGTTTTAGTCCCCTCCAAATAGGAAAGTTTACCTGACGCGGATTCACTGCTGCGATTAGCATTCTTGTCTTTTTTGTTCTTTTTGGGTATTGCAGTTGATCCTGGCAAGTAATCGTAATTAACTCCTCCCACCATGGCCAAATTAGTGCCTATTGGTTCCTTTGCTTTTTCTTTCAGTCCCATGGCTAGATATCGTGTAGAAGTCAACTCATGCAACGTATAGCGATCCATCAGATACACCGCATTTTGTTCTGTGGTAGCTTTTTCAGTTGCTACGACTATTCCTCGTTTATCAGTTTTAGATGCAACAAGTTGATCTCCGCTGCCTTTTGGAGAATAAATGGCACTGAAAGGTATGTTATACAGTTCACCAATTGGTGCGTAATATATCGTAACAATATCTTTTAAAGCTGCTTCTAACGGTTGCCAAACAAGCGGATAATATGCACTGAAGCCCATATTTGGCGATATAGCTTGCAGATCTTCTTCTTTGCAGAGTTTAATGAGTGTTGGATTAATGTCTCCTTTTCTAATTACCAACGCATTGTAATAATACAAGGAATCATCCTCATTTTTAAAACGTATAAACTCAATGGCTGCTTCTCCATTCTCAAGATGTTGCTGTACTTGATCCCAAGTGATGGAAAGGTTTTTCTTTTGCTGGGCATATTCTGGCCAACTGATTGTCAATCGTTTATCCAATGAATCTGCTTCACGAAGGAGTTTCTCTAACTTTTCTTTTTCAGTGGAGCCATCCGATTCCATTTTAGCCAAAAGACGCCTGCGGTAGGCCAATTCTTCTCGGAGTTCATCCACTTCTCGGTAATAATTCTCACTGGAGATCTTTTGCTCAAGCATTTTGCTCTTGGTAACCAAGGCGGCATTATAGTTCAAACCAGCTGCTTCTGGCACCTTATCAAAGGACTCATTGGCAAACCAGGATAAATTGTCGTAAAACTCACTTTCTTTTTTCCAATATGCTTCTTTTTGATTGTCGTTGAGCCATTCGAAGTTCTCGGCGATTTCTTTTGATCTTTTAGAGAAGTTTTTGTTAAGAATATCATAAGCTTCTTGTTCACGGTTGGTTTTTAAAAGCAAATAAGCAAGAGAATTTTGAATACTCAAAAATTCGGGATGATCTTCGCCGAAGACCTTCTTAGAAATCTCCATTGCTTTCATGTAATAAGTTTCTGCTACCTTGTAATCACCTAGAATTCTGCACAAAACACCAAGGTTGTATAAACTTGAGGCACAAACATGATGTTCTTCGCCCAAGGCATTCTTATTGATTTCCAAAGCCAGATTCAAGTAGGGTTCCGCAGCCTTAAAATTACCTATTTTCATGTACAAAAGACCAAGACTACTTAAACTTGCTGCATAGTCAGGATGCTCTTCTCCCAAGGATTTCTTTCGAATTTCTAATGCCTGTTTCAAATAAGTTTCCGCAGCCTTAAAATCCCCTATTGTCTTGTACAAAAGACCAAGGTTTGTTAAAGGTTGAGCATATTTAGGATGCCCTTCCCCTAAAGATTTCTTATAAATCTCCAAGGCAAGTGTGTAATAGGTTTCTGCAGATTTATAATCACCCATTATTTTACACATAACACCAAGGCCGTTTAAAGTACGAGCATAGTCTGGATGTTCTCCGCCCAAGGTTTTCTTATAAATATCCAATGCATGCTGGTAATAGGGTTCTGCAGTCTTGTAGTCACCCATTGTCAAGTAAAAATTACCAAAGTTATGTAAACTCTCAGCATAGTCAGGATTCACTTCACCGATGGATTTCTTTCTAATCTCCAATGCATTTTGTAAACAGGGTTCTGCAGCGTTATAATCGCCCATTGTCTTGTACAAAACTCCAAGGTTGTTTAAAGTTTTAGCATAGTCCGGATGTTCCTCGCCCAAAACTTTCATAATTATTTCCAATGCCTGCTTCAAATAGTGCTCAACAGCCTTATAATCACCTATGCTCCAGAACAAAACACCAAGGTTATTTAAAGTATGAGCATATTCCAAATGATATTTTCTATTTTGAAAGTACAATAAATCAAGAGATTTACTGAAATAAAATAATGCAGAATCATTTTGATCCTCTTTAAAAAAACCAACCCCCACATACCTCAAACTCACCGTATACCTTAAACTTGTATCCGTTTCGTTTTGCAACGCCCACGTGCTCATTTGCTTGGCTACAACCAACACGCTATCATTTTTTTCTTTTATGCTAAGTTGATCATATTGAGATTTGAGTTGGTCGTAGTAATCAGATTGGGCAAATACCTTATTAAAAGCGGCCAACAAAATAAAAAATATAAACAATTTAATTTTCATATACGTAACTTTTACCCTACCTCACCAACACAAACCCCGCCCATTTCTCAGGTTCTGTTGGATATTTATTTCGCATTTCTTTTTGGGCGTTGGAGAAGGAGATAATTGGGTTTAATGTCTTCGTTAGATCGGTATAAAAGAGTGTCATCAACTCCATCGTTTCTTTATCAGGAACAGACCACAGCGAAACAATAATTTGCTCCACACCGGCGAGTTTAAAACCACGCTTGAGACCAAAGGTTCCTTCCGAGCCTTCGATTTTACCGAGACCGGTTTCGCAGGCGGAGAGGACGACTAATTTGGTTTTCTTGAGGTTGAGTTGTGAAACTTCCAAAGCTGTTAAAACACCATTTTGTTCGGCTCCCAGTTTAGCAAGTGTGTCACTACCTGCCCAAGCCCAATTGCCGCCTGCTAGGATGACTCCACTTCTTACCATAGGATTGTTGCTGTAGCGATAACTATAGCGAAGTGAGTTTTTGTTAACCGTTGTATCATTGAAATCATATTCAGGAAAAGCAAAACCATGTGTGGCGATATGCAAGATTCCTTTGGCTTCTTTGCCTTCCAATTTGGTGATAGTTTCTTCGGTGGCATCGTTGTTTTCTATCAATTTAGTTTGCCATGTGGCTGTGGTTACTCGCTGATTGATTTGTTCTACTTCAGTTTTAGTCCCCTCCAAATAGGAAAGTTTACCTGACGCGGATTCACTGCTGCGATTAGCATTCTTGTCTTTTTTGTTCTTTTTGGGTATTGCAGTTGATCCTGGCAAGTAATCGTAATTAACTCCTCCCACCATGGCCAAATTAGTGCCTATTGGTTCCTTTGCTTTTTCTTTCAGTCCCATGGCTAGATATCGTGTAGAAGTCAACTCATGCAACGTATAGCGATCCATCAGATACACCGCATTTTGTTCTGTGGTAGCTTTTTCAGTTGCTACGACTATTCCTCGTTTATCAGTTTTAGATACAACAAGTTGATCTCCGCTGCCTTTTGAAGAATAAATGGCACTGAAAGGTATATTATACAGTTCAGCAATTGGTGCGTAATATATCGTAACAATATCTTTTAAAGCTGCTTCTATTGGTTGCCAAACAAGCGGATAATATGCACTAAAGCCCATTTTTGGAGATATAGCTTTTACGTCTTCTTCTTTGCAGAGTTTAATGAGTGTTGGATTAATGTCTCCCTTTCTAATTACCAACGCATTGTAATAATACAAGGAATCATCCTCATTTTTAAAACGTATAAACTCAATGGCTGCTTCGCCCTTCTCAAGATGTTGCTGCACTTGATCCCAAGTGATGGAAAGGTTTTTCTTTTGCTGAGCATATTCTGGCCAGCTGATTGTTAATCGTTTATCCAATGAATCTGCTTCGTGGTGGAGTTTGTCTAATTTTTCTTTTTCCATAGAGCCATCTGATTCCATTTTAGCCAAAAGACGTCTGCGGTAGGCCAATTCTTCTCGGAGTTCATCTACTTCTCGATAGTAATTTTCACTTGATATCTTAGCCTCCAACATTTTGCTCTTGGTGACCAATGAGGCATTGTAGTTCAAGCCAGCAGCCTCTGGTACTTTTTCAAAAGCCTCATTGGCAAACCAAGATAAGCCATTGTAAAACTCACTTTCTTTTTTCCAATAGGCTTCTTTTTGATTGTCGTTGAGCCATTCGAAGTTCTCGGCGATTTGTTTTGATTTTTTTGAGAAGTTTTTAAATAATAATTCATACGCTTGTTTCTCACGAAAGGTCTTTGTGAGTAAATATGCATAGCCGGCTTCATTGGATAGATAATCAGGATGCTCTTCCCCTAAGGCTTTTTTTCTAATCTCCAATGCTTGTTTGTAATATGGCTCAGCGGCTTTGTAGTCACCCATTGTCTTGTACAAAATCCCAAGGTTGTTTAAACTCATCGCATAATTAGGATGCTCTTCACCTAATACTTTCTTATAGATCTCCAAGGCTTGTTTGTAATAATCTTCAGCGGATTTGTAATCCCCCCTTTTATGATACAAATTCCCAAGGTTGTTTAAACTATTCGCATAATTAGGATGCTCTTCACCTAATACTTTCTTATAGATCTCCAAGGCTTGTTTGTAATAATCTTCAGCGGATTTGTAATCCCCCCTTATATGATACAAATTCCCAAGGTTGTTTAAACTATTCGCATAGTCAGTATGCTCTTCACCTAATACTTTCTTATAGATCTCCAAGGCTTGTTTGTAATAAGATTCAGCGGATTTGTAATCTCCCATTTCATCATACAAAATCCCAATGTTGTTTAAACTACTCGCATAATCAGCATGTTCTTCACCTAAGACTTTTTTAAAAATCTCCAAGGCTTGTTTGTAATAATCTTCAGCGGATTTGTAATCTCCCATATCTGAATACAATAGCCCAAGGTTGTTTAAACTGCCCGCATAGTCAGGATGTTCTTCACCTAAGGCTTTCTTTTTAATCTCCAAGGCTTGCTTCAAATAAGGCTCAGCGCCTTTGTAATCACCCATATTGTCATATAAGCCCGCAAGGCAGTCTAAAGTATTCGCATAGTCAGGATGTTCTTCACCTAAGACTTTTTTTCTAACCTCCAAGGCTTGATTGTAATAAGATTCAGCGCATTTGTAATTTCCCATTGTGTTATACAAAACTCCAAGGTTGTTTAAACTAGTCGCATAGTAAGGATGTTCTTCACCTAATACTTTCTTATAGATCTCCAAGGCTTGCTTCAAATAAGGCTCAGCGCCTTTGTAATCACCCATATCTGAATACAAGGCCCCAAGGTTGTTTAAACTGCTCGCATAATCAGGATGTTCTTCACCTAAGACTTTTTTTCTAATCTCCAAGGCTTGATTGTAATAAGATTCAGCGGATTTGTAATTTCCCATATCTGAATACAAAACCCCAAGTGTGTTCAAACTTTCTGCATAGTCAGGATGCTCTTCGCCTAAGGCTTTCTTTCTGAGCGCCAAGGCTTGTTTGTGATAAGGCTCAGCAGCTTTGTAATCTCCCATTGTACTAAACAAGACCCCAAGGTTGTTTAAACTCCACGCATAGTCAGGATGTTCTTGTCGAAGTTGTTTTTTTAGAGACTTTAGCGAGTAATTAAAATAACAAATAGCTGAATCGTTATTCTTTAAAGCATAAAAACAATTACCAATATACCTATAACTCACCACATACCTCAAGCTGGTATCTGTTTCGTATTTCAAGGCCCAGGTATTCATTTGCTTTGCAACATACAAGGCACTATCATACTTTTCATCCGAGCCCAGCTGATCGTATTGAGATTTGAGTTGGTCGTAGTAATCAGATTGGGCGCTCAAATAACTTGAACAAATCATCATTAAAATAACTATCAGATAATTACGCATTAATATATTGGGATTAGGAACATCTCAAAGCTAATCATTTATTTTTAGGAGTAAAAATGTACATTAATAAAGTGACTTTCATTCCCTCTCCTTCCTTAAGCGAATGAATAGATCCAGCCCAACTATTTGCGTTTAACAAAAATTCATTTTTGCTATGAAGAAGCTCTTTTATTTTTTCAATACCACCAAGTTTATTGTACTCCTCTGTAGACATAAAGAATGACTCATCAATTCGAATTAATTCATACTTTATAAATTTAAAAGCACCCAAATAATGGGTTTGTTTTAAATAACGTTTCTTCGGGGTAAAATTAGTTTGAGAATTGTTTTTCTCTGACTTAATAAGAGTGTATAACCTCTTATCAGGCACTGCAGAATATGAATCCATTCGTGCACAAACAGATTTAAACAATTTGAATTCTAAACGATCTAACTCTTTAGGATAGCGTTCGAATGAATTTCCATTTTCTTCAAAAAGGACTTCAAATTTTTGAATGATAGAAGGATTAAACGTTAAATCAAATGTATCTGGTGTATAATATTTTTGATTTTGTGTAAAAACGCTGGTTCCATATTGAGCATATTCGCCAAAAACAATACTCGTTCCGTGTGCTAAATGATCTGAATTGAGCATGTTTTGGTTGTGTCCAGGTGAACTCTTCCACAATTCAAACATATCTTCAGCGGAATTTTTAGCGAGTTCAACGAGATCATTAATACTTCCAAGTCTGTACGCATTTTTATCCAGTGAACCTGGAACCATTTCGCCCGAAACAGCGCAATTTTCAAAGCCACCAAACTTATACTCACCTGATGAATAAGTGACGTATTCAACTCTATTTTCAGGTAAACTTCCTGTAAAATAACTTTTTGAATTGGACTCGGAATGACTCAAATTTTTATTATTTTTCAATAAATAAATGTTGTGATTTCTTGCTGCTAACCATAATTTATCATCCCAATAAATTGTTTTTTTTCCTTTACTGTTTCTATATTGATTTATTAATTGATGAAAATGGAAGGATGTCATTCTTTCCAACATAAGCAACGAATCGAATTTTATATTCTCCAAAAATGCATAACCATCAACTTCCCTATAAATACTATCTTTTATAGTGCTTTGAACCTGAGAAAAAGTAAAAATTGGTGTACTAAAAAATAAAAAAACAATATATCTTCTCATAATGGAGGAACGTTGTTTGGTAATAGTTTTAGAAAAATCAAAAAAATCAATTGACCGATTTAAATGGTGAGTTTCGCTGGTGAATTTTAATTGCCTTGACTGACAGCACAATTACCAAAATGAAGACAGCCAACCAATAAAGAATAAAGCTAGTATTGTAGGCAGCATTTATGGCAAAGAAATCATAAAGTCCATGTGCAATAGCCGTAATTCCTAAACCTATTAACCCATAAAAATTTTTCCCCAGAATCTTTTGCATCCCGAGAAAAAAGCCTAGAAAAACACCATCAGTTGCATGAGAAGGTACTGCTGTAAACATTCTGATCCATGCAACTTCTTCTCCTCCATCCATTACATAAAGTATGTTTTCAACTGTAGCAAATCCCATCGCTACCATAACAGAATAGGTAATTCCGTCGAAGGGTTCATTAAATGCCTCTTTTTTGTATGCATGAAAACGAACGAAGAAATATTTGCAATACTCTTCAACAAGGCCAATTCCAATAATACATGAAATTAGTGACCAAACGACATCATTACTTTCAGCGTTAAAGCCAAAAAAATCTCCAATACTTGAAATTATTAAGGTCGGAATTGTAGAAAGCATTCCTAATAAAAAACTAACGAACAATAATTTACGTGGTTCTTTTTCGAATTTATCTTGCCAGTAAATAAAAATGCAAATGGCAATACTTGGAGCAAGCGTTAATAATGCTAATTTCATTTTAAAAAGTTGCTAAAAATGTATTTAAATTATAGAATATTTTAACTAATATAATGACTTTGATTATTTTAACAACTTTTTGTTTTCAGTAGTAAATATAAACTACAGAATGAAAACCACTTAATTAGTAGATCTTTTCCAACGCTTATTTTTTAATAAAAAGTAGTTTACTAAAAAGCTCTAAAAATCTCATGGAACTTAATCTAGAATATTGTTTTTATTCATCACCATTTCTTTGAGTGATTTTAAAAAGTCACTCGACACATCATTTTCTTTTACTTGATATATAAATTGTAACGATTCGATTCCGCACTGATATTTTTCATAAAGAACTGCTGACTCCAAAAAATCAATTGAATTATTACTATTCGATAATTCTAAAAGATCTTTTTCTAAATTTTGAGCATCGATTGGGTCAATTGGTTTAATTTCTAATTTTTCTTTATTCATTTTTTGTGTCACCTCAATAATAATTTTCTCATTTTCATCTACATTAATATCAGAAAGTGGCAGGTTAAAAACAGTGTCCATAGCAGAAACAGAAAAAATCACCTTATTAAACTGCTTCACTTGAATGAGAATTGAATCTTCAAAAGATTGAAAATTTAATGGTAAATTATTTTTGTTATAAAAATAACTCTGTTTAGGCATGTCTTTAAAAATCAGCCAATCGCTTCCTCTTTCAGAAATACCGTTTCTGTTGATTACTTTGGCTTCGCTTGATTCAATAAAACTATTCACCAAAGTTTGCATTAAATTACTTTCAAAAGATTTATCAATTGTTTTATTTTTTAGAACATCTGTTATTTTTTTTGTTCCAACAATTTCTAAATTATACACCTTCTTTGTGCTGTTTTCTATCAATACAATTTTCCCTTTAACAGATTTTAAATATGCCTTAGTAGATAGCTTGGTTCCTGTTTTCAAAGGAGTATATTTCCCTTGTTTACTTTCAGAAAACTGAACTGATTTATCCGAATTATAGACCGTATAACTTGATTGGCATAAGGCACTTAAACAAACAAATAAAAACCCTATTAGTAACTTAATCTTCATAAACAAATTGTATTTTTGAAAAAAATTATTCAATGAAATTACTAAAATCCGTCATAGGACCAATACTATTTTTGATCTTAATTTTACTTTTCTCACGTTTTATTATATCAATTGAATATGGGCCTATCAATGTTTTGAAGCAACAACTAAATTCATTCGATCTCAAAGACATTTATTTTAATAGTCTAAAAGCAGAAACGACTTGTGATCCAAACATCGTTGTAATTGGCACCGATTCTTTAAATAATAGAGAAGAAATTGCCGCTTTCATTGATACATTAAGTTCGTTGAATCCAGCAGTTATTGGAGTAGATCTCTTTTTTGCAAAGCCAAAAAACAATGACAGTGTATTAATTTCCTGTCTTAAAAAGAACAAAAACAAAATTGTCCTAGGATCTATTTTAGAAAATAATAAAATAAAATATAGTTACTTCACTCAAAAATATAATTTTGAAAATGGCCTCGTTTCATTCGATGATGCATTAGAAGAATATCCTAAAACGCCAATCAGATCAATCAAAAATAGAAGTGCAAATTCCAGTGATCCGACTAGTTCTTCTTTCTCATTGAAAACATTAGAAATTGCGCTAAAAAATCAAAAGAAATCATTCACACATCTTCAGAAACTGAAAGAAAAGGAGCATCTTTTAATTAACTATCCATTAAATAAGCCATTTATAATAAATTCAACAGATGAACTAGCATTATCTGCAGATTTTATTCGCGGAAAAATCATTATTATGGGTGATTTAAATAACCCCTCTGATATATTTTCAACCCCTTTTTATAATGCGTCAAGTAAAAATAAATATGCGGCATTAGCAAATCTTCCTGGTGCGGTTATTCACGCAATTGCAATTGATTCTGTAAAAAATAAAACCTATTTTAGATCAAATAGTTGGTTCAATAATTTTGTGATCTTGTTGTTTAGTTTTATCATCTTTCTTTGCTTGGGGCAGATTCATATTCGGTTTCACGAGAGTTATGATTTATGGGCAAGATTATTTCAATTAGGAGCATCCCTCGTATTAATTTTTATCTATTTTGCCATTTTGCATTATTGTAGATATGATCTCAATTTTGGAATCTTATTTGTTGTTTTAGTATTCGCATCAGATTCAATTGAAATATACAGTGGCATAAAACATCACTATTCAAAATTCATCAAACGATTCAAATGAAATTATAAGAGCTATTTAAATTTTAGAAAAATATATTTTTAATTTTATCGCAATTTTTAATCAAAACAACTTTACTCATGAAAATTTTAGTCATATTTTTATTTTGCATCGGAGCACTTCAAGCGCAAGAAATAATAACTTATCCAAGTAGCATTTGGAGCCTAAATTTCAGATCACTTTCAAGAATAGAATTACCCGAATACAAATCAGGATATATATTAGGAAAAGTAAAATCTCTTACTGAAAATTTTTATTCCGCTGAAGATAATTTCGGTGAAACAAAAAAAAATCAAATCGAAAAATCTGAAACGTATCAATTTGACAAACTTGGTTTGCCTGTGAGCTATGCTTATTCATGGAATAATGGCTCAGATTTGACTAAATATTCTTATAATTCAAAAAAGAAGATTACTTTTTGTGAATACTATCTTAATAATGAACTACTTAAAAAACTCATATTCAAATACAACACGATAGATAAGTGTTCTGAAATATATGAATACATGGGTAGTGGATCTCTTAATGAAAAAACTTTTTATACCTATAATTCTTTTGGTAAATGCGTTAAATCTCAAATTTACGAAAAAGGCGATTCTTTGTCCCATTTCGGTCAGCATACGTATGACATTAATAGTAATCACATTGGAACATATTGGTATACAGGAGATGGTAAGCCTGCGACGGGATATATTAATGAAGAATTTTTTTCCCATGATAGTTTTGGAAATATAATTGAAGTTATTCAAGGGCCTCATCTATATAGATACAAATATGATTCTGCAAATAGAATAATTGAATGGACTTATTGTATAAATCCTGAATATAACACTAAATTAGATGATGACCGAGTTGAAAAAACAACATACGAATACAATGAAAAAGGAGATTTAGTTGATAAAACATCATACGATATTAATTCAAAAGAAGAATCATACGAAAGACGAAGTTATACCTACGATAAAAAAGGCAATTGGATAATAAAAATCGTACACACAAAAGATGCAAGTGGAGTTAGATTAATAAAATACATTGAAAGAAAAATTGAATATTAAGAACTCATTATTTTTAAACTCCAAAATTATTTTTGTCTTATTTCAATCTCCAATCCACTTCTATCGTTTCTTGACGTGAAGTAGGTTTCTGTTTACCATCCGTGATTTCTTGCACACGTTTTTCTACGTATGCTTTTAACTGGTTAACAGTCAATTTTTCTGGTTGGTTTTCATTGTAATTAAGGTATACAAATATTTGATTAGCTCTTGTAAACTTTTCAAACGTTCAATCTGAATCAAAAATTCCGTAATTTTCAAAAGAACTTTTCATTGATAACGCTTTATTTGAAACCGTCTCTAATTCTCGTTCTTCTATTTTGAAATTTATTTTAGCACGCAATCTTTAAGTTGCAATAATAATTTGAAATTAAAAGTAAGTAAAACAAAAAAGAGAGAATTTACTTTTTATTTAAATTTACTATATCCAATTGTTCCTCAATTGATTGCTTCACTGCTTCTGCAACAAATGTTGGGTCATCTGTTATTTTTAATGTTAAAATAACAAAAATAAGATAAAATCATTGAACCAGAATTGATTGAATGATAAGTATGTAATTTAAAATTAACGAATTAATTATATTTTTTTCTTTTTTTTACTAAATTCGTGCTTAAATTTTAAAAACTACCTACTATGCTAAGAGCGGTTCTATATATTACTTTTTTCACAGTTCTTTCATTTTCTAGCTTTTCTCAGTACAAAACGGGCTGCTTAATAGAAAAAGTTGATACTAATCTTATCAAAAAAACAAATTTCCCTTCTACTCGAGGTGGCTTACCAAGTAGCTCATCATTGAAGTATTATGCTCCGCCTGTTATGAGTCAGGGTAACTTGGGGTCATGCACCGCTTGGGCAACAGCATATGCAGGATTTACAATTGTTCAAAGGTTGGAACACAATGATTCAAATTTCCCTTCATTTTCCCCCTTGGATTTATTTAATCGTTTAAAAACCCAAGAAAACGAAACTCCTTGTACTGATGGAAGTTATATATATAAAGCACTAGAACTTTTACAGGAAAATGGTTGTGCTAAATATTCAGATGTAGAAAACATTTGCAAATACCAATCTGCCTACAATAGTTACAATAATAAATTGTTCGAATATGAAGAATTAAATGTTTCGAGTTACAATATTAAATATGCACTAAGTGAGCAATATCCTGTAATAATTAGTATGAATTATTATAACAACGGGTGGGGAAATACCTCAAATCATTACAACGGTGTTTGGAATGGTAATAATGATGGAGTTGTTGCTGGTCATCATGCTATGTGCATAATTGGATATGATGACAACAATGCTGGTGGTGCTTTTCTTGTTATGAACAGTTGGGGGAACGATTGGGGACAAAATGGATTCTTTTGGATAAAATATACAGACATAGTGCATTTAAACAATGCTTATGCCATGAAACCAAATAGCTCTGGCCAAAATGATGATGAAGAAATAATAGAAAATGATGATGATATTTTGATCGAAGAAACAAATCAAGTTTTCCGATTATACAACGAGTGTTCTTTAACTGCTTATTTAGCTCTTGGAAAATATATTGATGGACAATGGGTATCAGAAGGTTGGTACGCGGCACAACCAAATAGTTATGTAGATGTAGAAATCGGCAATAGAGATACTGATAATATTTATTGGATGGCTTCTAGTAGTAGTAATAATCTTTGGTGGTATGATAATGTAAATGGTACTGACTTTTGTTATGATCCTGTTAATCGATTTGAAATCTATGACAATGAATCGCCCTCATGTCCAGCTTATAAGAAATTTTATGAAGACAGTCCTGGTTTTGTAAATCAGATTTATTCTCGTAATATTTCCTGTCCGAATGTTTCAACACGAGATGGTGAAATAAAATTGGCACCAAATCTTTCTGACTTAAAATTAGATACAAGAAGCAAAGACACAGCTAATTTTAATTGGAATCAAGGAACTTTACTTTTTGATTTTTACTCTGGAAAGATTATTAATCCAGTTATTGAATCAGAAAAATATGTTTATACTGTTTTTTATATTAATAATAAAAATAAAATCATCAAGAAAACATGCTCTGAAGAAGCTTTAACGAAACTAACTGCTTATAAATTTATTTCGAAGGAAAATGCCGAACGTTGGTTATCTGAAAACAAGAAATAACTTTTTAAGCTTCACCAAAACAATTCATTAATTTCAGTAAATCATTGGAAAAATGGTTCGAAATTACATTGAAAAAATACCAAATTTTAAAAATCACCCTTATTTAAGGGTGATTTTATGTTTTAAGAAACTAATTTATATGTGAAAATGGAAGGGAATTATAGGTACATCAGTTTATATAAATGTGTTTTATAATTTTTCACTTCTCCAATGCATTCATCAACATGCGAAACATACTCAAATGAAAACAACCATCATCATCACTTGTGTAAAAAACAATTACCTCATTATTTTCTAATGCAACGTCTGTGATATCCTCCCCATTAGAAGAAGCATGTATAACGGATACTTCAGCAAAAACTTTAATTTGCCCAAAACTTAATAATGGACAAATATAAACTAGGAAAATACAGCATAATGTTTTCATGTTTAAAAGTTTAGTTAATAGCATCTTAATTAAAAGCTTTCAACTCCTTAGCTTTTTCTGTAAAAAGAGTGGGGATTTGAATATCAAAAATCAAATCATCCTTGAAAAGAAAACAAAAACGAAATACCCTCTCTCCAATGAAGATATCCTCGACTGATCCAAATTTACTCTTCTGATTGTGTTCATGGCAAGATCGAATTTCAATCACTTCTGAACCTGGAATCTTGTTTAATGCAATTCCGCGATTGACATTCACATCAAACAAATTATGGATTCCGTTTTTCTCATTAAAAAAGATTGAGTAAAAGTAACCTGCGACTTTAGATTTTGAATATTTCCCAAAATAAAATCCATCATCGTGCAACATTCCCTTTATTGCATTTACGTCATTTGCTATAAAAGCGTGTAGAAAACTGTTCAATAACCTTGAATTTTGAATTTGTTCATTGCCACTTGCTTTAAGGATTGTCGTATTATTCATGAAAAATTGTTTTTAATTCCTCCTCCTTTAGTCAAAGGTTATGCCAATCAGATTTATGTGTATTTTATCAACATTTCATCTTTATATATTTCATTTAGTTTATATTTATATCAAATATTGATATATGAAAACACTTGTTTCGTGGGTTGCGCAAAATAATGATTTTGAAAATGGAGAAGTCTTAGTAACTGGGCCAACTTCGAATTTTCACAAGTATTTCTTTAAAGGTGATCGTCATTTCATTCTATCAACAAGAAAAGGTGACGATACGCGTACAGAGAAATTAGTCAACTATTTGAGAATTAATTATCCGGAACGAACTATAGAACCTATCTATTTAGATATTAATGACCCAATAAATCACTGGGAAATTCAATCTAAAGTATCGCCTTTTTTAGCTAGTTTAAAAGACGATCAAATTGCACTTTTTATTTCACCTGGAACACCAGCAATGCAAGTAGTATGGTACTTGTGTCATATGAGTATGAATTTAAATACGACCTTATATCAAACGAGAGAAGCAAAACATACGGCTTCAAAAGACAAACCGGAAATTATAAAAATTGACTTTGCGAAATCATCGTTGCCAGTTACAGCATTGTATCATCAGGAAGAGATTAAACGTTCGGGACCTAATGAAGATTATAAAATTACTCCTGCCATTGAAAACGTTTATTTTAATGCAGAAAAAGTAGCTCAAACAGATGAAGTCACAGTGCTTGTCCTTGGGGATAGTGGGACTGGGAAAGAAAATTTAGCAAAATACATTCACAAAAATTCCATCAGAAAAGACAAGCCTTATATTACTGTAAATTGTTCTGCGTTTAATGATCAACTTTTAGAATCACGATTATTCGGTTACAAAAAGGGAGCTTTTACTGGAGCAGACAAAGACACTATCGGCTTATTTGAAATGGCAGATGAAGGAACTATTTTTTTGGATGAAATTGGCGACATCTCCCCTTACATGCAGCAAACTTTATTAAGAGTGCTCCAAGAAAAAGAAATAATGCCACTTGGTGGTAAAGCTAAAAAAATTGATGTCCGAGTCATTGCTGCAACCAATCAAAATCTCGTAAAACTCTGCGAAGAAAAACATTTCCGTTGGGACCTCTATTATCGTTTATCTGTTGTAGAATTAGATGTTCCAACTTTGATGCAAAGAGGGAAAACGGACCTGAAAACGATGATTGACTTCTTTTTGACCCAAAAGAAAAAGCAACTTAAAAAAAATAAAAAATTGATTTTAGACAAGGATGCTTTAGAAATTTTACAGAATTATACTTATCCGGGAAACATTAGAGAACTTGAAAATATCATCTCGCGACTTTACGTTTTCAATGATGAAACAGTTTCTGCAGCTGTTTTACCAAAACGTTTATCGCAAGAAGCTGTCAATAAGCCAATGAACTGGGATTTTGTAGAAAAAGAACATATTGAAAAGGTATTAAAGCATTTCAATGGGAATAAGCGTCAGACAGCTTTAGCAATAGGATGGGCAATTAACACATTAAATAGCAAAATGGAAAAATATGCCATCAAGGACTAAAATGACACTTTAGATAAAGTAATTTATTTATACTCTCTAAGACGGCCTAATATAAGTTGCTCAATATCATTTGTGTAAATATTATATTTTTTCAAAATCGCTAACGCTTTTATTACATCACTATTAATGTCAGCTCCGTAAAAAACACTTTTATCGTCGAATGTAATAAATCTTTTCCCATTTAAAACTCGATGCTCTTCAATAATTCTAGATGCTATATTTAGCGATTCCAAAGGAGCTTCAAGTTCTTTTACTTTTGATGATTCATTTAACAAAACTGTCGTTGAAGTCAATGTAACTGAGTTTACATTAATGGTTTTTACACTTATCGCAATGGTAATTATTTCATTTCTATCAGCTTTCAGGGCTTCATAAAAATCCCTTAAATAAAACGTTGATTTACATGTTCCAATCGTATCGCAAAAGAGATAGACTTCACTACCTGATAATCGCATCGTTATTTTTCCATCAGCTATAATCATTTCACATTTCACAAAATGAAATTCTTTCGATTTTATATAAGCAGGACGTTT
>Ga0209190_1000461_pt1 | contig 29561 bp, 26 predicted proteins | sample M_140205_XF_Meta_FD_187315 | JGI IMG/M metagenome (GOLD analysis project Ga0209190, IMG submission 187315) | Freshwater microbial communities from Lake Montjoie, Canada to study carbon cycling - M_140205_XF_MetaG (SPAdes) (version 2) | ecosystem: Environmental > Aquatic > Freshwater > Lake...
CGCCTAGCAGAATTAGTTTTTTTGAAGGATCTTCCATCTGCTGTGTCTGTATTGTTTGGATCTTCGGGTAGATTATTTTCAAGTAGGTGGGCGTCGGCAATGGTTGCGAAATACTCATGCGCAAATTTGTTTCCTAATAAGGATGCAAGCGGCGTGCGTTTCATTCCGGTGTATACAAGAGAACCGGAATTCAATCTTTCAGTGTCGGTTATTCCGTATGGGGTTGGACAGCCTTTGTCGATCGCAGTGATATCGGTGGTAGTAGAACCAATATCAATTGATAAGCCAAAACTTTTGGGTTGTTGCTTTGCAATAAAACTTGCCAATCCCATCCAATTGGAAGAGGCGCAAATTGTTGGGTTTTTAAGGGCGTTGGCAAGAGAGATGAAATTTTGGTTTGTAGTCCAAACCAAAGGAGTAAATTGCATTTTTGGAATGGAGTTTAAAATGTACTTCACTCCCTCGATTTTTGATTCAAAACAGTCGCATAATTCACCAGTCATGGTGACTGCTAGAATGTTGATTTTTTTTGAGGATAGGATGTCTCTAAGTATGGCGGGTAAGGATGATTTTTTTTTCCAGAGTGGAAATACTGTACTTAATGAGTAGTCATCAGATTGACAGTATTTTATATTGGCCCCACCTATATCTATTCCTGCAATTGTTGGTGTATTTTTAAGCATTGAATTCTTCTGCAAAATATTTCCTTACAATAAAGTAAATATCATTCTATTGGTTTAAATTGCGTTTAAAACACATTTTCGTTGCAAGTTAAAATAGGGGGCTTTTATGAATTTGGCTGTGATAAGAGATATTCTGTACGCTAATAATTGATATTATTGGATCATTTGGTACATTGCGGCTTATTGCTTTAAGACTTTTAAGTTAATTATTTTGTTTTTATCAATAAAAACAGTTGACCTAGCACTGATGTTGGGGTACCTTTTAATTACATACCTGTTTAAGCGTGTTTTCCTACCTTATCTGGAGTTTTATCATGCTGACTTTTCTTGGTGGTTCGAACAAATTTTGTGATGGTATCAATCGCCGTAATTTTCTTAAAATCGGCGCCTTTGGTTCTTCTTTATCATTAACTGATATGCTTCGTGCGAAAGAAGCAGGAAAAGTTGGAACTGCAAAAGCTGCAATCATGATTTATCTTCCTGGTGGTCCATCCCACATGGATATGTATGATTTAAAGCCACAAGCGCCTTCCGAGTATCGTGGCGATTTTAAACCAATTTCAACGAATGTTCCCGGAATTCAAATTTCCGAGCATTTCCCTAATCAAGCCAGAATGTTTGACAAGCTCGCGGTTGTACGAAGTCTTGTTTCTGTTGATGAACATTCCGATTCTCAAGTGATGACTGGTTATAGTGAAAATATCAACAGGGTTGTTCATCATCCTTCGTTTGGATCTGTTATTTCTAAATTGCAGGCTGGAATTAATGATGTTCCGCCTTTTGTTAGCTTGAGAGGTATGACCAAAGGTACTGAACCTGGTTATCTCGGAATTGCCCATCGTCCTTTTACTCCAGACGGCCCTGGTTTACAAAACTTGCGTCTTCCTAATGGCGTTCAAACCGACCGTTATGATGATAGAAAATCGCTGCTTAAAAACTTTGATAATGTGCGTCGTGAAATTGATGCCTCTGGCACCATGAAAGGTATGGACTCTTTCACCACTCGTGCATTTGATATGGTAGCATCGGGTACTGTTCGCAAAGCTCTTGATCTTTCTCATGAAGAACCCAAAGTTCGCGATCGGTACAAAGGCGTTGAGCAGTTCCTAACTGCAAGAAGGCTTATCGAATCTGGTGTGGGTTGTGTAACCTTATCGTACGGTGGTTGGGATACCCACTCTGGTAATTTTAAAACCCTGAAAACGCAGCTACCAATGTTGGATCGTGGTATTTCCAGTCTCATTCAAGACCTCCACGAACGAGGCATGAGTGATGATGTTGTTACTGTTGTTTGGGGTGAGTTTGGTAGAACCCCAAAAATTAATATGCAAGATGGTGGCGGTCGTGATCACTGGTCCGCAGCAATGAGTGCTCTTGTTGCAGGTGGTGGCTTGAAAATGGGTCAAGCAATTGGTGCTACTAATGCCCGTGGTGAATATCCAATCGATCGCAAGTATAAGGTTCCCCAATTGTTGAGTACTATTTACTCTGCAATGGGAGTAGATCCTTCTGCAACATTCCCTGATAACTTTGGCCGTCCAATGTATATTCTGGATGATCGTGAACCCGTAACTGAATTGCTTTAATAGCGTTTAATTACCAAAAATAGTAAAGCGCTTCAGTTTAAACTGAAGCGCTTTTTTTTACGCAGTACCGTGATGAATTCGGGCGAAAATCGCCTTCAAATAACGCCCTTCTCCCGCATGTGCCATAAACGGATGATCGGGCCCAGCCCCTGTTAGCTTTAAAACTTGGGCGGTTTTCCCCGCTTGCCATGCCGCTTTTCGAACTGAATCAAAAAAATCAAATTCCGAAACTAATCCTGTGCACGAGCAAGTAAGTAAAATTCCCCCATCAGTGATAACCTGCATTGCAAGTCGGTTCATATCTGTATATTTTCTTAGCGCAGTTTCGATCTCATCGCGATCACGCGTGAGCTTGGATGGATCCAATATGACAACATCAAATTTTTCACCTTTAGCGATGCTGTCGCGTAGCCAAGGAAAAATATCTGATTGAACACATTTGATTCGCACTTTGTTTAGGCTGGCATTATGTCTTGCAAGAGCAAGAACTTCTTCATCAAGATCGATTGCAGTAACATCTTCAGCTTTTCCCAAGGCTTTTGCATAAACAGAAAACCCCCCGGAATTGCAGCAAAGGTCTAAAACTTTTTTATTCAAACAAAAGCTGCTAAGCAGAAGCCGATTTTCGCGCTGATCTGCAAAAAAACCAGTTTTGTGACCCGTACCGGGCGTAACCTTAAAACTTAAGCCATTTTCATTGATAATTTCAGGATTTACATCGTACCCCGGTTCTTTGCAGTTAAAGGATTCTTGTTTTTGAACATGGCTTTCAGCAAACCAAGTAATTTGATGCTCTGGATAATGTTTTAAGAGAATCGTTTGAATTGTATCTTTAAGACGGTACATCCCTGATGAAAAAAATTCGATCACGATAGTTTTTCCAAACTTATCAATGATAAGGCCACTGAGGCCATCCCCTTCACCGTGAATAAGGCGATATGCATTAGTTGATGCTTCTAGATTTAATGTTTCTTTTCTGAGGCCAACAGCCAATCCTATTTTCTTATCAAAGAAAGCTTCATCAATCGGCTCATCTGGATTTGTGGTTAAAACGCGTAGAGAAATTCTGGAGTGCCCATTAAAAATCCCACGACCTGCCCAAGCGCCAGCTCGGTCTTCAATGTCAACTATGCAGCCGTTGGGAATCTTTTGATCGGGCTTCTCAATCATTTTCTGGAAAATCCAGGGATGATTGGAGTTCCTGACAATTTTAAGTTTAATCACAGGTAGTTTTGGATTTATGTTGTCCAATTAACTATTTTCCTTTAAATAACTTGTGTTTTTGATCAATGCACATGAAGATAGGATATTAGATAGAAAAAACACGGCTCTAAAAATCAGATTTTATCTTTAGGGGGTTAGAAAGCGAATCATGGCCATTCCAATGTTTAGCATCGAAAAAGCTGGAGATATTGCAATCATCATACCCTCGCCAACTGCTGAAAAGATGGCTGAAGACCTTATGCTAACAGCAACAGATTTGGTATTGGATCCATTGGATAAAATGAAGCCAAGTGGCTTAGTTTTTGATCTTTCAGAAGTTGATTATGTAGGATCCTTATTTTTGGGTTTTCTGCTTAGATGTCATAAAAGAGTAAAAAAACACGGATGTGAAGTCGTAATTGCAGGGGCATCACCAAACGCAAGAGAATTATTGCATCTTACCGGCCTCGATACCCTCTGGCCCATCTACAATGATCGTAAGGAAGCAATTGCTGCTCTTAATAGCGACTGATTTTCTTTTCGGTTTAATTTCTAATGAGAATTTAATGTGGGTGAGATTCCTGTAATTCTGTGTAGAAATCTGAGTCGAAAGTTTGGATCTAAAACCGTTCTGAATAATGTTTCTTTTGAAGTTTATCCAGGAATTATTGGTTTATTAGGCCCAAATGGTGCAGGAAAATCTACTTTAATCAAGCTTATTCTGGGGTTGGATATTCCTTCTTCTGGAGGAATAACGCTTTTTGGAAAAACCAAAGTTGAACTGGGAAAGATCGGGTTCATGCCCGAAGCAAAAGCTATTATTCCTTCGATGAAAGGTTTTGAATTCGTTGCTTTTGCGGGGGAGCTTGAAGGCTTGAAACGCAAAGATGCTTTAAGGCGTTCCCATGAAATTCTTGATTGCTTAAGTATGGGAGAAGCGCGGTTTCGAAAACTTGGTGAATATTCTACCGGAATGATTCAAAAAGTTAAACTTGCACAGGCTTTGGTTCACGATCCCGAATTGCTAATCCTTGATGAACCTACCGCAGGATTAGACCCCCCAGCTCGAAATCAAATGCTTGATTATCTTAGCTACTTTGCCAGACAACAAGGCAAATCAATCGTTCTGTCCACCCATTTGCTTGGGGATGTGCAATCGGTTTGTGATCAGGTTGTGGTATTGAATTTCGGCAATTGTCTTGCATCTTGTTCGCTTGAAAAGCTTGTTGGAAACAAAGAGAACCGTTATTTAATTGAAATAGCTGGAAATCAAATTGATTCAATTAGTGCATTGAGTAATTTGTGCATTGGCACGCAAGATATGGGCGGGTTTACAAAAGTATTCATTCAGTGTGAGTCAACTGCTGAAATAAACCACATAGCTTCGCAAGTTTTATCTGCGGGTGGTGTTATTAGAAAATTCATTCCTTTAGAAGGTAACTTGGATGATGCGTTTTTTGCTCTTTTAGATAAGCAAAGAATGGAGAAAATTTGATGGCGGTAACTTCTCTAAATTCATTTTTGGAATACAGGCCATGGCGTGGTTTGCGAAACCCTGTTTGGATGGGGGCATTTGCGATCACTCGTGAATCTTTAAAATTAATATTCACACGCAAAGTATTTTGGGTCGTATTCTCCCTTGCAGTTTTGAACTTTCTTCTTTATTTTTTTGGCCAGTATCTTTTTTTCTGGGTTGCGGATCAGCAGCCAGATGGATTGGTGCGTGTTGGTGGTTTTGGGCGTGCCAATCAAAACGATATGATGCAATTTCTACGCAGCGTTTTAAAAATGGATGGCTCTCCAGAAACCTTCCGTAACTTTATTAATCTTCAATCTCGTGGTATTATCGTGCTTTTGGTGTTGGCAGGGGCTTCTTTGTTAGGCGAAGATCTTAATCAAGGTTCTTTGATTTTCTACCAATCCAAATCTGGTGGGATGAGGAATTATATTGTTGGTAAGTTTTTGGCAGCATCTTTTCTGGTGCATCTTTTTGCAACTGTTCCAGCTCTTTTTCTGTTTCTTGAAATTTGTTTCATCGATACTTGGACTTATCTGCTTTATCATCCAAGATTACTGTTCGGAATTATTGGCTATGGTTTTGTCATTAATATCGGACTTGTTTCCTTGTTATTTGCTACTGTGGGTTTCTTCAGATCCACCATTGGTTTAATCATGTGCTGGGCGGGTGTTTTTTTTCTTCTCCCATCTCTTTGTGCTATTATGATTGATCGCTTAAGATTGAATCCTGCTTTCAGGGTTCTGGATTTTTGGTACTGTGTGGAAAGATTGGGCGAGAAATGCCTTGGTGCATCCCCTACCCTTCTTCCCGGGCAAACAGACCACTCTTTAAATCCTTGGTTAGCTGTTGCTTCGCTAGGTTTTGTTTTCTTTATAAGTTCCTTTCTTACCATTCAGATTTACTTTAAAAAAGGTGTCGAATCATGATTGGGGTTTCTCCGGTTGCAACCAAACCTGATATCGTTCCCTTATGGTGCAAGAAGGTTTCCAAATGGCATGGGAATTTTCTTGGATTAAATGATGTTAGCTTGGAACTCAGACCCGGGATTACCGCGCTTTTAGGTTCCAATGGTTCTGGTAAAAGCACCTTAATGAATTTGATTGCTGGTCAACTTTACCCTGACACCGGTTCGATTCGTATATTTGGAGTTGATCCATGGACTTGGAGGGGTAAACATCTTGTTGGTTATAGCCCCGACCTTGATTACTTTTATTCTTCCTGGAGTATCAACGATTTTCTTATGCGAATGGCTTGCCTTGCAGGGATTGAAAGCAAAAAGGTTCCGAGTTTAGTAAATGAGATTCTTGATGTTGTTGGCCTGTTGTCAGTTCGAACAACCCTGCTGAGGCGTTGCTCTCTAGGAATGAGACAGCGGGCAAAAATTGCCCATGCTATTTTAATGGATCCTCCTTTGCTGGTTTTAGATGAACCATTTCGCGGAATTGATCCCGTAGGAAGGCGTGATCTTGTTCAATTATTACTTAAGCTTCAATCGAGTGGAAAAACGATATTGGTATCAAGTCATGAGTTGGAAGAAATAGAAAAACTGACAAGCCAGGTAGTAATGCTAAGATCGGGTCGTGTTGTTTCCGCTGGACCGGTTTCGCGTGCTAGAGATAGATTATTAAATAAGCCTGTTGAAATCGCTTTGGAAATTGAATCTGCAGAACAAATAAGATTTCTTGCCCAAACAGTTTTTAATTATTCAGAGGTTTTGGGTGTGCATTTGCCCGAAGGTAAAGCTCATATTTTAATGGTGTTAACCAGAAACCCTGAAATTGTTTTCTCTTATTTGGTAAAGATATCCATTGAAAATAATATTCCCATACGCAGGCTGGAAGTTCTAGACGAAGCCCCTGCTGAAGTGATGGAATCCTTGTTCCAGGGGTGATTTTAGAAAGAGGCATAAGCTTGGAGTTTTTGAAATCTTTTATCCTGGGTGTTAAGTCAACACTTGCAGTCCATCTTTTTCGGGCCAAGGTTGGGCATAGCTTGTTTTGGGTGTCTGCTGGTTTTTTATTGCTTGTTGCTGCAGTTGTTGTTTCTGTTAGTTTTAAAAATCAATGGAACTATAAAACACTTAAGCCGCGTGGGCAGGCCGGGTTCAATTTTAAAAATTCAATCGAAATGATAGAGGCAGGTAGCATGGCTTTAGGCCATAATGCAGGTGTTTCTGCTGTTTGCTCAGCAGTTTCTGGGGCAAGTTCAGGATTACTGATCGAATCTGGTTTCCCTGTTTTTACAAAGAATGTTGTGTTTTCTGTTTTGTTAGGGTTTCTACTTCCTTTATGGTGCCTTACTTTTGCAGTGGAGGGCCTAGGCTCTGAAAGGGAAGGCAAAACTTTATTCTGGTTATTTTCAAAGCCGGTTCCTCGGTCGAGTATTTATGTTGGAAAGTTTTTAGCGATTCTTCCCTGGGTTATAATCTGGAGTCTTGGTGGTTTTTTTGTTCTTGCTGTTTGTGCAGGGGATAGCGGAATTTTTGCTTTTAAATTGTTTTGGCAGCCCATAGCTTTAGCAAGTATCACTTATGCCTCGGTTTTTTTCTTTATGGGGGCCTGTTTACCAAGAGCTTCTTTGATTGCATTGGCCTATGCTTTTGTTGTTGAAACGCTTTTAGGAAGTATGCCCGGATCTCTTAAGCAATTAAGTGTTGCGTTCTATGCTAGGTGTATCATGTTTCAGAAAAGCTCAGACTTGGGAGTAGTTTTGGAGCAAGGTGGCGGGTATGGTGATTTTTCTCAAACCATGGCAATATGCTTTATGTTGGGTATTGCATTAATGTTTCTGGTTGCAGGAATATTCTTTTTTGGGAAGATAGAGCTTAGAGGCCAGAGATGATACTTTTACCGGTGACAAATGCAAAGAAATGAAAACTCCCCCAGATCTGATTTAGGTTTTGATTTCCCCAAGCATGGTTACAGGGGCGATTTATTTCCAGATACCGTACCCAGTTCTTTTACGGGGCATAGCCTTTGTATTTCTAGGCAGTTTGGAGCTCGTGGTGGATCGATTGCTGCGAAGGTTGCCAAAAAATTAGGTTGGCAAATTTATAGCCATGAAATTCTTCAATACATGGCTTCAAATCCAGCAGCCAAGCAAGAATTATTTGATTTTGCTGGGCCTAAAATTGTTGATTGGGTTGAAGGTCAATGGTCGCAACTTGTTGAGCAAGGGCAGATTACTAGAACAGAAGAAGTGGAAGATCTAGCCCGCGTAATTTTGCTGCTTGGTTGCATTGGGAATACTGTTTTTGTAGGATCTGGAGCTGGGTTTCTAGTTCCAGATGTTAATCGGTTGCATGCCCGAATTATTGCCCCTTTTGATGATCGTGCTTCTTACATTTCCCAGTACGATCGGTTAACTATGGACGATTCTAAAGAGAAGGTTAGAAATTCTGATGAAAGACGGGTTGAATTCCTTCATGGCCATTTCAAAGCTGTCATGAATGAACCTTACTGCTATGATCTTATTTTAAATTCAAGTCGGTTGGGTGAAGATTGTACGATTCAAACCATTATTCAAGCCACTCGAATTAAATACGGGTTTTGATGCTTAATTGGCACTAGATAATTGTTTGTTTGCTAGAGGAATTTCTGGCCTGTTGCTATCCATGTTTTTTCCTCGTAGTGTCAGAAAACCTCTTTCAATTTCTAGGGCTTGTAATAGCATTGTTGGGCGCGGTTGATCTGCTTGAAATCGAACCACTGCCACGGGTTTTCCTTGGTGGCGATACCATGAGACTTCAATCCCGTTTTGCCTAGCTGTATCTGAAATTTTATCGAACATGGATAATAGAGAAATGGGAAGTGCGCCGGCTTTTAGCGAATAAACTTGAATTGCAACCACATTGGGTTCATCTTTTGCGAGCCAAAGTTTTAATTCTGCTGAAATGATGGTACTGAGTTTTCCTTCCCCCCAACGAAACGCCAAACGCAAACGATCTGGTTCTAGGCAGATTCGAGGAGCTCGAATATAATCTGGGAAGAACTTGTTTTTGTTGCCTGTTTCGTCAAGCTCTTCAGAAAAAAAGCTATTGATCTGATCCTCTTTAAACTGGGCGTACCATTCTTTTTCAGTTCCAACAGCACCAACGAATTCGAAACACTCTGATGTGAATTCTTTGGATTTCTCGCCTTTGTTAGGATCGTTTGCAACTAACAAAGCGGTTTTATAAAAATTTGGTTCATGGCGAATGATGGAGTATAGAACGACTCCGCCAATAGACAGTAGGCTAAGGAAAGTAGCCAAGGCTAAATATAATGATAATCTTGCCATTTTGATGCAGGTCTCTTTGTCTGAGATTACTAAAAACCAACCTAGATCATACTTCAATACCAAGGATTTAGCTTAAAAGTCAACCCGGTGTGCGTTTTGAATAAAACATTCTGTTTTGTGTTCATGACTTCAACAGTGATAAGGGTTAAGATAACAAAGAATATTAAATACAGGATGTTTGGGTTGTTTGGCGGAAATGCACAAGGAATAATCTTTGTGCTCATTTGGAAACCTTTAAGGATTTTTTCAAGGTTGAGCTTTATAGTGACGATTCCTTTAATAAGGATTCTTAAGTTTCGGATGCCCTAATATTTAGATATTTGGGGAAGTTAGGATGTAAAGGGGGAGTGGTGGTCATGCGAAAAGTTCTTTCAACAATATTGGTTTCTGCCGCCTTTTGTTTTGAGGCTTCCTTATTGCAAGCTCAAAATCTTCCATCTGGACAAGGCCCTCGCCCTATTGCTGAGCCTATTCCTTTAGGGGGCTCTGGCCTTGGTAACCAAGGATTTCCATCATCTGGGCCAATGGCGAACCCACAATCTTATGGTCAATCAGAAGATGCGCCTTTAGATCTTAGTTTGTCTGGCTTGTCGCCCAGTGCGTTTATGGAAGAGCCACCACTTATTGAGTTTGCCTGGTATGGAAGTATAGGTGCAAGAGCATTGCAAAGGCAAAAAAATGGGAGTTTGGGTTCTGCATATCAAGGGGATGGTGATGTTTTAGGCGCTGCAGACTTTGCTCGTTTGCCCGAAGTTCAAAACTTTAACCAATTAAATCCTGCCATGGGTTGGGGCCCTACTGTTACTTTGGGTTTCCTCGAAAACAATCACATGCTTGAGTTCTACGGATTTTACATTCCACAAAATTCCACATCAATCTCTAATACAGACCAAGGAAGGTTATCGAGCCCATTTGGAAGCTCACCTCCTCCATCGTATGCCCCATCTGGTTTTCAGGGACTGTGGTTAAATGCAGACAGCATGACAACAACGATGAATTCCGCAATCGGAAATGCTGAACTTAATTACCGCTATGCGAGCCCTGCGATTAAAGATGTCGAGTTTATGTTTGGGGTAAGGTATTTTGATATCCTTGAAAATATGATTTATTCGACCAATCATTCTGGTGATATAACGGTATCAAACCCTAAATTGGAAGCCAACTATAACGCTCGTGCGCATAATCATATTCTAGGGCTGCAAGTTGGGTCTGAATATAATCTCAGAGTTTTCAAGCACTTAGGGATAGGGATGATGAGTAAAGGTTCTGCAGGCGTAAATTGGTGGAATTCGCAAGTTTCTCTTGTGCGCGGCGATGGATTGCAAGGGTTTAGCGGTTCGCAAAACGGAGCAACCTTTGCATCGATTTTAGAAATGGGATTCTATGCAGATATCCTGTTGCTAGAAAGGGCCCGATTTAGAGCAGGTTATAATGTTTTGTGGGCAATAGGCGTGGCAGAAGCTTCTTCCCAGTATAATTATAATCTTAGGGATACTAACGGTTCTAGCGATATAGGTACAACCTTTTATCAAGGACCAACCCTAGAATTGCAATTCTTGTTTTAAAAAATAAGGCTAATCTTTTTGCTAGAGGGCCTGCCATTCATTGGCGGGCCTTATGCTTTTCCAAGCACGATGCAACTATTGCTGCCACCAAATCCAAATGAATTAGATACCACCCGTTTAAGTTTTTTCTCAACGGTTGTATTTGCAACATGATTTAAATCGCATGCAGGATCTAAATTTTCGAGGTTGATTGTTGGTGGAATTGCCTGATGTTGTAATGCAACGAGGCAAGCTGCAGCTTCAATTGCACTAGAAGCGGCAAGGGCATGGCCTGCCATGCTTTTGATGGAACTAACCGGGATGTTTCTGAATTGGTTTGCAAAAACATTACGAATAGCATTTGCTTCACCTGCATCCCCGACCGGGGTGCTGGTGCCATGGGCGTTGATGTAATCGACAGCATCAAGATTTGTTTGGCTATTGTTAAGAGCGTTTTTTATGGCGATTTCAATTTGAGAAGTATCGGGGTTGGGGATAACAGGGTGAAAAGCGTCACTGGAGAAACCGCCTCCCAGTATTTTTCCATGGCAGGAAGCTCGTCTATTTTTTGCATGGGAAGCTTTTTCGAGGATAAAAATTGCGCCACCTTCTCCAAGAACAAAGCCATCACGACCTTTGTCGAAGGGCCTAGAGGCTTGTTCGGGAGCATCATTTCTACGGGAAAGAGCTCGTAGGTTTCCAAAGGAAGCAAGTGTAATGGGCGTGACATTTATTGAGCATGCGCCAACGATACATATATCAACAAGGCCCATTTTGAGCCAATTTGCGCCAAAAATTAGAGAGTGATTGGCGGAAGCGCAGGCTGTTGATACTTGTAGTACAGGGCCTTCGATTTGATATAAATCTTTTGCGAATTGAAAGTACGGGGCTGTTTCGCGTCCGGGTAATTTGTAGTTGTCGCCTCCCAAGAAGAAGTTTTCTTCCCAAGATAAAAGCCAATCCGAGCCGGTTCCTAATAGTAGTCCGCAATTTTTCCTTGTTAATTCTTTCTCAATGTCCGCATCTGCAATAGCTTGCCCCATGCAATGAATGTAAAGTTGCTCAGCTTTAGATCTGGAGCGAAATGTTTCATTGGGAATTTTTTTTGATGCAGGAACCTCATCGATATAAGCTGCAATTTGACTTGGATGATTAGTAATATCAAATAATTCAACTTTTCGTACCGCAGATTTGCCTTCAAGCAGCATCTTAGAAAATTCAGCAAGGCTAAAACCCATGGGGCAACCCACACCTACTCCAGTAATCCAAATCTCTTCATCCATTACTTTTATGATCCTTAAATGCTTGCAGGAATAAAATCTGCGAGCACATTGATAGCGATTTGGAAAGTCCAGTCAGTTTGAAAATTATCAGGGATTTGAAATAAATTTTCAAGCGATAATGGTGCAACAAACGCTGGATTCTTTGCGTTTTTGTTCCAAGATATATTTAATCCTGCTTGGATTCTTTTATTGGTATCCGTGCTTTTTTGCTTGGTAATTGCTAGTGCATACCCCTCGAGTATTTGGCTGTTTGTACTATCTAAATTGCAGATGGAAAATTCTTCACGGTAGCCTGTCCAAATCAAAATAAACCCTTCTGCAAAGTTGTTCTCTAATGAGGTAAATCCTGCTAGAAGGGCGTGCCCTTCCATACCTGCAAAACCACCTGCCCCCAGGTTTAGTCCATGCATTTGATACGCCAGACTTATTATTCCAGATGGGGAATGCAAGGAATCATAGGGAACAAGGTGCGGTGAGATTCCCCATGCACTTTCGAGTTTAAATTTATCGAATGCGCCAGACACTCTTTTTCGGCCTGGATGTTTGGGGGAAACAACAACGCCCCAATTCGATAGATTTTTGATGTCTTTGGTTGCTTCGTGGGTGCATTGAAGTGCGATAACAGTTTGGTCGTCCAGATATTTTAAAATTGAGGTGGTTAAAGGATTGGGTAAGGACTGGTTAATCTCGGTGCGGAGTTTTGCTATTTCGCCACTTAAGGCAGTGAACTTGCTGAAACCAAGTATTTGGAAACTTGAAGTTCCCGAACTAATTTCCTCTGAAACTATCTTAAACACTGGATGACCCTTATGATTCCTTAAAAACTATCGTAAGATCAAGTTTTTAAGCTAAATTGTCTATTGGGGCAATCCAAAAGAAGAAATCTCGAGCTCAATTAGAATTTGCGAGGGTTAAAACAGCGATTATTCTTATAAATAAAGGTAAGGTCATAGAACCATAATTAAAATTCTTAGTTAAGGATAAGGCAAATAATATCATGCCACGCGATCCATACGAAGTCTTGGGCGTAAATAAGAACGCAACTGAAGATGAAGTTAAAAAGGCCTACAGAAAACTTGCAAGGGATTTTCACCCTGACCGCAATCCTGGAGATAAACAGGCTGAAACGAAGTTTAAGGAAATCCAAGACGCTTTTGAAATTCTTCACGATAAAGAAAAGCGTTCCAAATATGATCAATTTGGTTTTGTAGATCCATCGGCAGGATTTGGTGGCGGCTCCAGAGGCCCCGGTGGAGGATTCCATGGCGGTTCTGGTTCGGTAAACATGGATGATTTGGCAAGTATGTTTGGAGGTAATGCGGGAGGTGGATTTGATTTTGGTTCAATGTTTGGAAAGAAAACAAAGGGAAGAAGGAAGCCTTTCAGCCAGCCTCAAGATAGCCATTTTGATGTTGAGGTTCCCCTTGAGAAAGTTGTACTTGGTGGGAAGATTTCTCTTACTTTAAACGGATCAAATCTTGATGTAAACATTCCGTCAGGTTTAAAAGAGGGTGGAAAAATTAGGCTTACAGGTCAGGGGCAGGATGGCGGGAATGTGTATTTGACGATAAAATCAGCGCCTCATGCTTTTTTTATTAGAGAAGGTGATAACCTTATTGTTGAAGTTCCCATCTCTATTCCTGAAGCTATTCTGGGTACTAAAATTGATGTTCCAGTCATGGACGGATCCAAATTAACTGTCAAAGTTCCTCCCGGCGCTTCCAGTGGATCAAGATTAAGAATCAAGGGCAAAGGGGTTGCTTTAGGAGACTTATTCATTCAGCTTAAAATTGTGGTACCCACATCCATTGATGAGACTAGTAAGCAAATCGTGGAGGAGTTTGCTAAACTCAATCCACAAGAACCTCGAAAAAATTTGCCATGGAATCAATAAGCATAGGTGATTAAATGCAAGTATCTGAATTCTGCTTTCCCCAAAAGTATAAACTTAAATCTTCGGATGATTTTCGTAAGGTGTTTGCTTTTAGATTAAAGGTTTCTAATGCTCATCTTGCCCTTTATGCAATGCCTAACGGTTTTTCTTTTAACAGGCTCGGTGTTGCAGTAGGAAAAATAAATGGTAATGCGGTTGTGCGCAATCGAATTAAGAGGCTATTGCGGGAGGCATTTAGGTTGACAAGGGAACAGCAGCACCATCAGGGATTTGATCTTGTTGTTGTTCCGAAAAAAGGATGCTTGCTAGAAATACTTGTTCTTCAAGAATCGTTCTTGAAGCTAACCTCGCAGGGAATGAAGTTTCTAAACGATAAAAAACCACGATGAAAACTGTAGCGTTTTTTATCAGTATGTTATTGATAGGAATGGTGCGTTGTTACCAATTAATATTAAGGCCCATGTTGCCTGCAGTTTGTAAATTCCACCCCTCCTGCAGCGAATATTTTATCGGGGCAGTTAATAAGCATGGCCCATTTTCAGGTGCATTAAAAGGCGCGAAAAGACTTTGCAGATGCAATCCTTGGAATCCGGGGGGGTACGACCCGCCGTGACTTTAAATTGCTCAATGATTATTTTGCACTTTGGCCTGCTTCTTCTTTTAGAAAAGGAAGCACAACCTTAACGCCAATGATTCCTCCAAAAATCGCCCCAACCACCAGCAGCATAATAACAACTTTTCTTCCACCAATTTCAAACATATCCCAAAGGCTAAGTAGTATCTGGCTTAAAAGTCCCAAGGCAACCATGCCACCAAGAACTGGAATTGCGGAGGCGAAAATTGGCCCCATTGGTGCATCCATTCTGGCAAACCACCAGCATGAAATTTCGATTACTTGAATAATTAACGCAGAGGGTGCGATAATTACCTTGAGGTAATTCGGGAACCCTGTCATCGCTAGGCAGAAACCGGTAATTCCATAAAGCATTGCAAAACCAAGCAGATGTACATGCGAAGAAAGGGCAAGTTTCTCCAGAGATTTTGCAGACGATTTCTCAGGCGCACAGTAATCTGCGAAGTCTTCAAAAGTGTTTAATGGAAAATTAGCTGCGCTTCCCCCAGCATTAGCATCATGGCATCGCATGCACCTTGATTCAATAATACCTTCTATGTTGGCAAATCTTTGAGACCCATCTTCTGTGATATGGACCATATGGGGGGAAATTTTTAGCGATTCTAATTTTCCCGTTAATGGATATCCTTGCAGTTGGGAGTGTTCGTAATACTCTTTCTTGAAGCCATCTTTAATCCAAGCTAAGAGAGCTATTCTTTCACCATCGATGTCTTGATACACTAATTTTTCAACTTCGGGATCTTTTGTAATTCGGGCTTTTTCTTTTGCAAGTTCTTCTGGTTTGTCTTTGAGTTTTTCTTCTGCAAGTTCAGTCAGGTATATTCGCTTTTCTTTGATTGCTCGTTTGATACCACCTGCTCTTTTACTGGTAAATGCACTTCTCATGCTTCCGGATCCATTAAAAGGCTTACTTTCATTGGCAATTAAGAGGCGTTCGATTTGAGAATATTGTTTTGAGCCATGAAATTCAGAGACTGTTTCTTCAGGCCCAGGCAAAGGTTGACCTGCATTTGCAGATTGAAAATGAAGGTTAACAATTGCAGAAGTGAATCCTATACCAATACTAAGTAGGAGGGTAGCGACAACGATTTTTCCTGCTAAGGGCAATTTTCGTAAGTATGATTCGTTCATGAAAGGTTCTCTCGGTTGCCAGATTTTGTTTTAACAAGCGCCTCACCTAGTATCAAGATTTTTTCAATAGTTTGATTTATTGGTAGCAAAACAGTTGCACCAGCGGCAAGCTTATGTCCGCCTCCGCCAAATTGTTGGGCAATTTGGCAAACATCTGCCCCCGTGCGCGAGCGGAAGTTTACGCGAGTAGTCGATTCATTGATTTCCAAGAAGAAAATGACAATATCTGCACATGAAGTGCTTCTTAAATATACGATAAGATCTTCGGCATCAGATGTTCGGGCATTGGCATTGTTAAAATCTGTTTGGGTAAGCCAGGAGTAGACCAATTTTCCGCCTTGTCTGGTTTGGCAACGCGATAACATGGTTCCTGCTAGTTTTTGTTTAGCTAAGCTATTGCTATCAAATAACGCATCATAAAGCAGGGTTGGGGTCGCCCCCAGTTTGATCAAATCTCCTGCAAGAGAAAAGCTTGAGGCTGTGGTGTTTGCGTGGCGAAACCAACCTGTATCCGTTGAAATGGCAATAAACATTTGATTAGCAGCAGCAGCAGTTGGGGTAATGCCAAAATAAGTAAAACATTCATAAACAAGCCTGCCGGTAGCTTCTGCTGAAACATCTAATATTAACGGGTTACCTATGTAATCTTGAGTTACATGATGATCGATAACACAGGTTGGTACAAACTGTTGCTTAATCCAGTTACCCATTTCCGCAAGTTGACTCCAGGTGCCTGTATCAAGCACGATTAGCCCGTCCCAATTTTTGTTAGGGTCGGCGTCTTGCCCATAGACGCGAATAATCTTATCGGGATCCATGAAAACATAGCGATGTGAATAAGGGGTTGGGAGATGGATTTCTACCTTTTTATCAAGCTTTTCAAGCAATTCTAGCATTGCAAGGCATGAGCCAATCGCGTCTCCATCTGCCCTTGCATGGGTAGTTAGAAGAATAGTGGTTTTTCCTTGGAGGAAATCGGCTAACGGTTTCAAATTGGCAGGCATATTTTTAACTCTGTTACATCAATATCTATTAATCTTATAGGAAAGAGGGACACAATTCATAGTCGGATTTTTCGCATCCTTAGCGAATTTATTAAAACTGAAATAGAACTTAAGCTCATCGTTAATCCAGCTAACAGGGGTGACAAAAATCCAAATGCCGCCAAGGGTATGCTCAATAAATTATATAGGAACGCCAACGCAAGGTTTTGCCTGATGGCTTTTATGGTAAACTTGCTCAAATTTCTAGCTTCAACGATAGCCATTAGATCACCCTTAAGCAAAATAATCCCAGAACTTTCTTGAGCTAAATCTGTTCCCGTGCCCATGGCAATCGAAACATTCGCCAAGGCCAATGCAGGAGCATCATTGGTCCCATCCCCAGCCATGGCGACTTTTTTCCCTTCAAGGCCAAGGGCTTTGATAAATTCTGCTTTATCTGCAGGAGTGTTGTTCCCGTGATATTCTTTAATATCAAGTTGTTTTGCAACTTTAGATGTAGCATGCTCGTTATCGCCGCTTAGTAATATTATTTTTATGCCTTCTTTTTGCAGTTGATTTATTGCCTGGGCTGCGGAGGGTTTTACAGAGTCTGATAATTCGATGAATCCTGAAATTAAACCTTTAATCCCAACCCATACTTTGGTTGAATCGTTATTTGATAACTCTTCGAATATGGTGTTTGGCGTGTCATAGCCTTTTAATTTAAGAAAAGGGAGTTTTCCTAAAGCAACTGCCTGATCTGAAACGCTGCCAGTAGTGCCCTGCCCTGCCTCTTCATTAATTTTCATGGGGGAAATAAGTTCAATCCCTTTTTTTAAAGCAAAACTTACAATTGATTTAGATAGCGGATGACTACTTGTTTGTGCCAGACTTGCAGCATATTTTAACAATTCTTCCGAGCTAATATCTGCGGAGGTATGAATTGCAGAGACATTTGGTTTTCCTTCAGTAAGCGTTCCCGTTTTATCAATTACAAGAACATTGATATTCATTAGGTTTTCAAGATGTTCCCCTCTTCGAACTAAAATGCCTAGCTTTGCCCCTCTGGAAATTCCAACTCCTACTGCCATTGGCGTTGCTAAACCTAATGCGCAAGGGCATGCGATTACCAATACTGCGATTGATTTTTGTAATGCATCAACCCAGCCTAGTGACTCTTCATTTTTCATGATCCAGTAAATGAAAGTAAGCGTTGCTATGAACAATACGGCTGGGACCATGACTTTTGAAATTGCATCAACCGTTGCCTGGATGGGAAGTCTCGTTCTTTTTGCATCTTCTACCATCTGGACAATTTTGGCCAGCATGGTCTCTTTGCCGGATCCTTTTGTAGTTAATGTAAAAGAGCCATTTAAATTTATGGTTCCGGCATATACAAAATCATTGCTTTGTACATCTCTGGGCATGGGTTCGCCGGTGATCATTGATTCATCAATGCTGGAACTACCATTAAGGATAATTCCATCGATAGGGATTTTTTCTCCAGGTCTGACCCGAACAAGATCACCGGGCTGAATAAGATCTATCGGAATGTTAGTTTCAGCGCCTGTGGGGCCAATAAGTCTGGCATCCTTGGGGATACCCATGATCATTTGCGATAGGGCTTTGTTTGCCTGTTTATGCAGGCGGTTCTCAAGATATTGCCCAACAAGCATTAGCACTATGATCCCTGCGGAAGATTCGAAGTAGCTGTGATGCCCAAACATTTCGGGATGCATTACTGCAAGTAAGCTTAATGCATGGCTTGCGAGAACTCCTAACCCGACTAATGTAAACATGTTCCATGGGCCGGGCCATAATGATTTGAAGAAGCTTTTAAGAATTGGGAGTCCAAAAACAAATACAACCAGCGAAGAGAGGCATGCTTGTAGGGCCAAAAATTCATAGGAATTAAAAATGGGTAGGTGGCTTCCTAGAAGTGGAAGCCACAAAGCTGTGGCAATGAATATTTTGATCAACTCAGGTTTCGTGGTTTTTGATTCCTCATTTCCCGTTGCCATTGCTTCCAGAGGCATACCGCATTTTGGGCAGCTACCTGGAGAAAGTTGGATAATTTCTGGGTCCATTGGGCAGGAGTAACGCAGGTTGTCCCCTGAAAAAACTAGCAGTTTGGACTTGATTATTTTGAGATCGTTATTCAAGTAAGATATCGGGTTTATTTCAAACTTTTTAGCACACGAAGTGTGGCAAAAATAATAGGTTTCATTTTTATAGATTTGCGATGCCGCTGCTTTCGATGGGTTAACCATCATACCGCAAACAACATCGCGTACAGACATCTGTGTCATAAGTAACTCCCTCACTATTTATTCTAGCAAGCAAAAGGGGTAAGAATCCCCCGCACGATTATTTACCTAATCTGCCCAATCATTTGCCTAAAGCTTCTAGGTTGAGGGAACTTAAATAATTCTTTAAGAAATCTCAATTTACATGAAGATTCTTTCGGAAAAGTCCGATTTTTCATTAGAGATAGACCATCAGAGCTTTTTTCTGATGTATGGGTCTTATTTTTCGGTAAGGGGAATTTGTTATGGTGATGAATTTGCTGGGTGTTGCTTTGCTTACTACCTGTTTTCAGCAAACACCTTCTGAAGAATGGCCACTGAACACCCCGAAATTTCAAATTCCTATTCGCGTGCATCAAGAACGAAAAGACCAGATTAAAGAACTAGTTCTTTATGTTTCAAAAGATAAAGGCAAAACATGGGAAGTTTCCACCCGTGCAAAGCCTAATCAAGAGGCTTTTACCTTTGCTGCAAAAGAGGATGGACCACATTGGTTTAGTATCGGTATTGTCGATATAAAAGGCATTCAAGAACCAGCAGATATTACTCGGGCCCAAGTTGGGCAGAAAGTTTTAGTCGATACGCAAAAACCAGAAATAAAGCTGAAGGCGGAAAAAATCGGAGAAGAAATTCAGGTCAAGTGGGAAGTCAAGGAAGCTAACCCCGATATCAATTCCATGAAACTGGAATGTAAAATTGAAGGCAATGATTCTAACGAATGGATTCCTATAAGCATCAAGCCTGTGATGGATGGCAGCGGTACTTTTAAAGTACAAGGTGCGGGAATGCTCTCGGTTCGGCTTCAGATGAGTGATACCGCTGCGAATTACGCAAGCGTTATTGTTGATATTGGTAGCCCAAAGATAACTGCACCCATGCCAAACTTGGCAGCGGTTCCCAGCACCATAACTCCGCCTCAAATTTCAAATTCAGTTATAGATGGTAATAATTTAAATGCGCAATCAGTTGCTGTAATCCCAGAAAAAGCACCAGATTCAACTCCGATTGTTTCAAATAATTCATCTCCAATGCCTTTATACACGGAAAAAATTCCACCCGTATCCAACCTGCCTGCTAATGCAATTCCTTTGCCCGCAGGAAACCCTTTGCCTTCAGTAAACCCTGTGCCTGTAGTTGATGAACTTGCTAAATCTAATGTGCCTTCTACCGTTCCCGTTTTCCCTGTTTCTAGGGGAACAAAAGAAGTTGATCTTGGAAGCTCTATGCCGCCTGCTCAAACAATTCCTGGTTGGAGTGGAAATACAAATACATCAAATTTAAACGGGGTGCTGGCTTCCTCTGCAGGTGGGGCAAATTCTAATCAAAATTCAAACACAGTTCAAAATCAGCAGGTAACTGGCTCCTCGAAAAGAGTGTTGCCCGCTCTTCAAATCGTTAACAAAAAACAAGTTCGAATTGATTATGAAGTTGCAAAGTTTGGGCCATCAGGATTAGGGTCAGTTGAAGTGTATAGCACTTTGGATGATGGCCAAACATGGACACTAGCACTGACAGAAAATAGCATGACTACCGACCCACGAAGCATGATGCCGGTTAAAGCTTCGGTGGTTGTTCCCATTGCCCAAGAGGGCGTACCAGTCGGTTATTATGTGGTTGTAAAAAGTAAAGCAGGTTTGGGTAAAAGCCCGCCGATTAAATCTGATATTCCACATATCCGTGTTGAAGTTGATACGACTTTTCCTGAGGCGGTGCTTTATAGTCCTCAACCAGAACCGGGTCAGCGAGATACCCTGTTGCTTACTTGGAAAGCTACCGACCGTAATCTGTCAGTAAACCCTGTAGTTTTGGAATGGAGCGAAAAAAGAGATGGCCCTTGGAATCCGATTGGATTAGGCGAGCTTCCTAATACGGGTAAATACACCTGGGCTATGCAGCCTAATATGCCTGCAAGTGTTTATTTGAAACTGATGGTTAAAGATTCAGCAGGCAATGTTGCGGTTGCTCAAACACAAGAACCCCTATTAATTGATCTTAATATTCCTGAAGTTAATGTGCTTGGAATTTCTGTAAATTCAAAATAAATCGACTTACCCAAGTCGAACTTAATTTTCATGGCTTTCCCTGCTACAATAATGAATAATGTCTAATTGATAATATTAAGTATTAGCAGGGCATGTGGTGGATAAACTTTCTGAAACACTTGTTTCCCATCCTAGTAAGCAACGACCTGCTTCTTCCAAGGATGCTTGCCTTGTGTTGATTTATCCGACCGGGCCCGCCATGGGGCTTCGTTTTGCCCTTGCTGATCCCAATGTAATTATTGGTCGCTCCCCAAACTGCCAAATTTATATCGATAATGCCTCCGTTTCTAGGCAGCACGCTAGAATCGATCGGGACGAGGAAGGGATTTATTTAGCGACCGATCTTCAAAGCACTAATGGCACATTTGTGAATGATGTGCCTGCAAATCAAACCATTATCAAGGATGGGGATTATTTAAAGGTTGGTAATTGCATCTATCGCTTTCTTGCAGGAGGCAATATTGAAGCGGATTACCACGAGGTTATTTATAATCTTACCATCATCGATGCCCTAACTAGTTGCCCTAACAAACGGTTTTTCAATGAGTTCTTAGACCGTGAAATTTCGCGATCTAATAGGCATAAGCGCCCGTTATCCGTGCTTATGATCGATCTTGATAACTTTAAAGCAGTCAATGATTCAATGGGGCACCTTGCAGGCGATTCTGCTTTAAAAGCAATGGCTGCTCTGATTCGAGAAACGATTCGGCGAGAAGAGCTTTTTTCACGGTTTGGCGGAGAAGAGTTTGCAATTATTTTACCTGAAACTAAAATTGAACAAGCGGTTATTCTAGCTGAAAAAATCCGATCTATTGTCGAAAATAATCAATTCGACTTTGAATCTAAAAAATTCAATATCACCGTAAGTATTGGTGTTGCTACAACTGAAGGCGATCCGCCAGTTACTATGGATCAGCTAATTCAGCAGAGTGATGCCCGGTTGTATTTGGCGAAGAATAGTGGAAGAAATAGAGTGGTTTTTCAAAGCATGCCATCTTGATATCATTGAGTGTCAGTCATAAATGAACCTAAAAGTGTCTCTGCCCCCATGCGATCAAAGTTAATTTGCCCTTGGTATTTCCCGCCAGATAGATGAACAATAAAAAATGATTCTGTATCAGCTATAATTTTGTAGGTTCCTTTGTCCATTCTTTTTACAAATCCCCTGTCGTTACTCACCGGGCCTTCGTAATCAAGATATTCTAGCCGATGGTCATGTATTTTTTCTGCCAAGAATGGCGATGTGCCAGGCATTAAATTTAAACGCCAAGTTTCCAATACTCCTTCTTTTTCAAGCATAAAGTCAAAGTGTGGGGTTGGGTGATCGTGAGACAGGATTACATATCGGTTGCAGGTTTTCATGAGTTCTCAGATTTATATGGCTAATCAATTGCTATTCAGCTGCAAAGATTATATTCTATGAAAATACCAAGAGCGTCTTATTAATGGCTTTCGAGGTAGTAGCTGAGCAGTTGTTCGCGTCGAATAATTGTCTTGCGCTGGGAGCTACTATCTCGATTTTTTTTACACTATTTTTACCCATCTCATGACTATAAATCAAATTAAACTTTTTGCAACTTGCGCAAAAGGACTTGAAGATATTCTTGCAACTGAACTTTTGGCCCTTGGCGGGTCTGAGATTAAGGCGGGCGAGGGAGGTGTTTCTTTTAAAGGCGATTTGGCTCTTGTCTATAAAGCTAATATTTGCTTAAGAACTGCGGTTCGCGTTCTTTTTTTTCTTGCAGAGGCCCCTGTTGATAGTGATGAAGCTCTTTACGAATTTGCTTCTTCTATTGATTGGTCTAACTATATGACCCCCGACCATACCCTTATGGTTGATTCTAATGTTCGCGATTCTAATTTAACCCATAGCCAGTTTACCTCTCAAAAAATTAAAGATGCTATCTGTGATCAATTTGTTGAAAAAGATGGCAGAAGGCCTTCCGTTGACAAGGAAAACCCTCTTGTTAAAATTAATTTTCATCTCAGTAATAACCATGGCGTAATCAGTTTAGATAGTTCGGGTGATTCCCTTCATAAGCGTGGTTACAGGCCAAAACAGTGGAAAGCCCCTCTTAACGAAGCTTTGGCCGCGGGCTTAATCCAGTTGGCTGGTTGGAATTCTTCCCTAACTTTTTGGGACCCGATGTGTGGTTCGGGGACCTTGCCCATCGAAGCTGCGACTCTTGCAACCGCTAGGGCACCAGGTTTAACTCGCAAGAAATTTGGCTTTCAAGGGTGGGTGGATTTTGAACAATCTCTTTTTATTGACATCAGGAATCAAATCCGAAATCAGGTCCAAATTATTCCAGATCTTAAAGTTATTGGTTCAGATTTAAGAGGTGATTCTCTTCGTGCATGCAAAGATAATGCTGGCGCTGCAGGCGTTGGCCATTTGATTGACTTTCACAAAGAAGATTTTGAAAAAATAAAACCTGTCGCAGGTTCAACAGGTATTTTGTTTTTAAACCCACCCTATGGAATCCGGTTGGACCAAGAAGAGGGTGTTGCAGATGTTTATCGTTTAATTGCTTCAGTTGCCAAATCGCGGTTTCCTGGATGGAAATTGGCCGTTATGACAGGATATGTTCACGCTTTAAATGAAATGAAGCTGACACCACAAAAAACAATACGGTTGTTTAATGGCGCAATCCCCTGCAAGCTTTATCTATTTGATCTTTAAGGCTTAGACATCTGTTTTTCTGTATGCATATTTTTGAGCAAGTTTTTCTACAGCATCTTCAAACAATCGCCCTTCTGAATCATCAGAAAATAAGGAAGGCAGTTGTGGAATTTTTAAGATTTTTGCCTGCATTGATGTACGCTGAATAAACATCCTGTGTGTTTCGATTACGCCCTCTTTGCGGATATGGCTCGGAAAAACTTTTAATTTTGCCAAGGCTGGTGTGATCATTAATGCCCGGTGGCAGGTTATTGGGTCTTCTTCGCCACACATTAACGCAGCGTTTTCTTCTCTTGCCCAAGTCATGAATTTTGCAATTGCCTCAACGAATGGTTTACTTTCCCTTACCGCAAGATAGTTGGCGACGCCGTTGTCATGATAAAGTGATTCATCAAAGGGCCTGCCTCCTAAAGTGTCCCCCATGAAATAATAGTTGAATCCAGCATTTGTAAGTGATTGGTTGAGCTCTATACGGTTGAACTGGGGGTTTCGTGGACTGTAAGGAACACTGCGCACATCCACCAAAGTTTTGATTTCGTGCATGCGTAGTAAATTAAAGAAATCTTCAAGGCTTAATACAGAATGTCCAACAGTAAATGCTGCCATGGGTTTTCTTCAATGACAATAAATTGTAGTTACATTAATGATATTTAAAATTAGGCTGCTTGTAAAACAGGAATAGCTTGAGAGAGAGGTTTAAAGCCTTTAAATACGAGATGTTTTCCTACGAGTCGTTCGATAAGTGGGATTGGTATCCAACGGAATAAGGGCGGGAGATCGTTTCTTTGCAGGTGTCTTTTGTGGACTCTGGATTCTTGGCAGAAAGCAAAAATAGTCTTTAGTTCTGAAGCAGTGTAAAAGTTTGGGTCCTGATTTTTTTGGTTACCAAGTGTAGGGAATACTTTTTTGAGAAAATAATTGATGTTGTAAAGCGATTGAGAAAGGGAGAGGAGTTTTCCGCCTGGTTTTAAAACCCGCTGTATTTCTGAGCTAAGATGTTCTTGAGTAATCTCTTCCTTGCAAAAGTCATTCAGTAAAACCACATCAAAGCTGCAGTTAGAAAATAGAATTCCCTGTTTTGATAGTTTTCTAAGATTAAGAGTAAGGTTCCTTGTTTGAAAATTCTGCCTGATTATTTCATCTTGGGCATCTTTGGTTGTGGTAACCCAAACTTCTGCCCCATTTTTTGCATATTGAATCCAATCTGTTCCTAAGCCAGAACCAATGCAAAGAATTCTTTCGCCTGTGTGTTTGGTGAATTCGAGTAGTTTGGGAACCCACTTCCCATAATGCGAATAACGCAATTTTTCAGCATGCATAAACCACTCTGCGGAACCCGCTTTAGGTAGTTCATTCTCTTTATTTGGTTTTCTGAGCGATTCTTTCCAGAAAATACTGTTAATCAGATCTTGGTTTCCCCAAGTTCTATTGGTTCCCGGGAATGGAATCGATGCAGAATAATCTTCTGGTTCTAATTCCGTAAAGCTTTCCTGCATGATTGCACTTCTATACTTAAGCATTTATTCTAGCTTTTATTAACACCTAATTTAATTCGTTAGGCTAATTGAGTTTTTATGTCAAGGTCACCTGTAAGATGTTATGGTAAAATGGTGGAAATATGGTAGTTTAGAGTGCTGTTTGAGTAAAAACATGTTGCGGGGGGTTTTATTCCACTGTATTGATGGTTTTACTGCTAATTAACAATTTAGTTTCTTAAAGGAAAATGAAATGACCATCCCTAAAAGATCCGTGAACCCTCGAAGAGATTTTTTAAAGGCGGGTGCTGTTGCCCTATCGGCTTTACCTGTGGTTTCGGGGGGTGTTTACGCTCAAGGGAGCGATGTATTAAAAATCGGTTTGGTAGGTTGTGGTGGGCGTGGTTCAGGCGCTGCTGCACAAGCGTTGCGGGCGGATAAAGCTGTTTCTCTTCATGCCATGGGAGATATGTTTAGTGATAGGCTTGAAGGAAGCTTGAATAGTTTTAATAAAGACAAAGAGCTTGCGGGTAAGATTAATGTAGGCGACAAAAAATTCCTAGGTTTTGATGCTTACAAAAAGGTTATTGATAGCGGGGTTGATGTTGTTTTACTTACCACGCCTCCTCATTTTCGTGCCCAGCAAATCAAATATGCAATTGAAAAAGGCAAGCATGTTTTTGCTGAAAAACCGGTTGCCGTTGATGCTACTGGTGTTCGTTCTGTTTTAGAGTCTTGCAAACAAGCCAAAGCTAAAAATCTTGCTGTCGTTTCTGGCCTTTGCTGGAGATATCATTACGGAAAACGCGAAACTATGGCCCGCATCCATGAGGGGCAGATTGGTGATATTGTTGCAATGCACACCAATTATGTTGTTGGTGGCTTATGGCATAGAAAACGAGAACCTGAATGGTCGGACATGGAATGGCAGCTTCGTAATTGGCTTTATTTTACTTGGTTAAGCGGTGATCATATTGTTGAACAGCATATTCATAGCCTTGATAAATGCATGTGGGCCATGAAGGATGAGCCACCGATTTCAGCGATGGGCCTTGGGGGTAGACAGGTTCGTGTCTCCACCGATTTCGGCCATATTTTTGATCACCATGCAGTTGTGTATGAGTGGAAGAATGGCGCAAAAGCATTTAGTTACACCCGTCAGCAAGATGGCTGCTTTAATGAAGTGAATGATTACCTCATGGGCACTCAAGGGACTTGCGATGTTATGAAGCATCAGATCAAAGGGAAAAACCCTTGGGTTATGAAAAAGCGCCCTCAGGATGACATGTATCAAAATGAACACAACGAGCTTTTTGCCAGCATTAGGGCTGGAAAACCCATTAATGATGGGGAGTGGATGTGCCAAAGTACCTTGATGGCTATCATGGGTAGAATGGCAACTTATACAGGTAAATTAATTACATGGGATATGGCATGGAATTCAAAGGAAGATCTTTCGCCTGCAAAATACGAACTGGGGATGATGCCCATGCCAGAAGTTGCAAGGCCGGGGATCACCAAGTTTGTTTGATCTTATCTTTGGGGCTTCTATTATTAAATATCCGCGAGGATTTGCATGATCAGTAATACTGAGGCTCCTTCGTTTGTTTTTCAAGGTGTCAAAATCATTGACACCTTTGCTGAAGCTTTTCCCATTACTGGGACTCGCGTTATTGTCACTGCTGTTTCCAAAGAATGGGCGTTTATCGCGGCTACTACTTCAACAGGGTATGCTTCTTCCGTTATCGGTTGCGATACTGAAGCAGGGATTGAGCGCGAACTTTGTCCGGATGAAACTCCTGATGGACGGCCCGGTTTTTCATTGCTCTTCTTCGCCTTTTCCAGAGAGGCATTGCAAAAAGCGATTGTCGCAAGGGTTGGCCAATCGATTTTAACCTGCCCGACCACGGCTTGTTATAACGGCGTGGCTATTGATCCTACGCGTGCAATTCAGATTGGTGGAATGTTGCGCTTTTTTGGGGATGGGTATCAAACCAGCAAACTTTTGGATGGTAAGAGATATTGGCGAATTCCCGTCATGGATGGTGAATTTGTCTGTGAGGATAAATTCGGCACAGTCAAAGGCGTAGCGGGAGGCAATATTCTTATTCTTGCTACCACCCAGGCTTTTGCACTTCAGGCCGCTTCACGAGGGGTTGCAGCAGCACGCAAAGTCCCCGATGTTATTCTTCCTTTTCCAGGTGGAGTTGTTCGCAGTGGAAGCAAGGTAGGCAGCAAATACAAAAAACTAAAGGCCAGCACCAATGAAGCTTATTGCCCTACCTTACGAGCGATTGCAGCTTCTCAGTTAGATCCAAATGTTTCTGCTGTTTATGAAATTGTTATTGATGGTTTTTCCAGGGAAGCGGTTGAGGCTGCAATGAAAAATGCACTTCATGCAGCTTGTGGCGAGGGCGTTGAGTGCATCAGCGCAGGTAATTATGGAGGCAAACTTGGGCCTGTCCACATCAGGCTATCTTCCTTGATAAGCTAGTATTTGTTTTCAAAACGAGAATTGTCAAAGGGTTTTTATGATTCGTCTTTCCTATTTATCAAATACAAATGTACCGCTTGAAGCGGAATGTATTACCCCGGATTTATTTCTTGGTAAAAGTAACGCAGACATTGCCAAACTTACTGTTTTTGATGGTAATCGAAAGTGCGAGCTTGGGCAGTTCTTCTCTATTTCTGGAACGATGGATGATGATTCTATTTTGATCGAAAATGATTGCTCCAATGTTAAATTGATTGGTAGCAGAATGACCCGGGGCAAAATTGAAGTTCTTGGGAATGTTGGCATGCACTTGGGCGCAGGTATAAAAGGGGGTTCCATTTTGGTCAGAGGTTCTGCAACAGATTGGGTTGGCGCAGAAATGAAAGGTGGCACTATTGAAATCCTTGGCGATGCCGGCCATCTTATTGGTGCGGCTTACAGGGGTGCATCGGTTGGAATGCGTGGGGGAAATCTTATAATTCATGGAAGTTGCGGCAACGAAGTTGGTTCACACATGAGGCGGGGCCTTATTGCAATTGGTAAAAATGTTGGCGATTTTGTTGGTATGGGAATGATCGCAGGCACCATTATTACTGCGGGGTCTGTTGGCATAAGGGCAGGTGCAGAAATGAAAAGAGGCACTTTGGTTTTTCTTTCTGAAAAGCCTGCTTTGCTTCCTACTTTTCGTTTCTCCTGTAATTATAATCCTTCTTTTCTCACAATTTATTTTAATAAGCTCAAGCAATTTAACTTCCCTTTATTAACTCTGACAGATACTACCTGGTCGCGGTATTGTGGTGATTTAATTTCTCTTGGCCGGGGCGAAATCCTTTGTAAGGCTTAGATAGTATTCGCACTGCCTTTTATTCTTGTAAATCAAAGGCCTTAATCTTGTGACTTCATTTTGATGTTAAACAAAAGTGATAAAGTTTTAGTGACCGGTGGCGCAGGCTTTATTGGAAGCCATTTGGTTTCTGCTCTTTTGCAGCGTGGCCTTGCGGTTCGCGTTCTTGAAAAGCCTGGCGCTAGTGTCAAACATCTCCCTCAAAACAATATTGAGATTGTTTGGGCTGATATCACCAAAAGAGAAAGTTTAACCCAGGCGATTTCAGGTTGTTCCGTAGTTTTTCATCTTGCTGCAGATCCCAATCTTTGGCGCAAAAGCAGATCCCATTATCATCAGGTCAATTTTCAAGGTGCGAAAAATGTCATCGAAATTGCACTCGATTTAGGTGTAAAAAGAATTGTTCATGCAAGCACCGAGAGCATTCTTACCCGTAAAAATCAAAAAGGTGAAATTACTGAAACCCAGCAAGTTGGCATTAAAGATGCGATTGGCAGCTATTGCAGGTCGAAAATGCGTGCCGAATTATTCGCATTGGGATTAGGTTCCATGGGCGCACCTGTGATTGTCGTGAACCCTACTCTCCCGATTGGCCCAGGCGATTATGGTTTAAGCCCGCCTTCTAGAATGATCATTGATTTTTGTAAAACTGGAAGGCGGGAGTATATCTCAGGCGATTTGAATTTGGCAGATGTTCGAGATATTGCCCAAGGTTTCATTCTTGCTTGTGAAAGAGGGGAACCGGGAAGGCGGTATATTCTTTCAGGGGAAAACAAAACCATTAAGGAAGTATTTCAAATGTTATCCCAAATAGTTGGCCTACCCGGCCCAGAGACTCAAATCCCTTACCCTTTGGCTCTCGGATTTGCTTTTTTCTCGGAATTATGGGCCGATCTTGTCTCAGGTAAGTCTCCCCAAGCGAACCTTACCGGGGTGCAGTTAACCCGCAGAATCATGCACTTTAAAAGCAGTGTCGCCC
>Ga0209190_1000462_pt1 | contig 29558 bp, 31 predicted proteins | sample M_140205_XF_Meta_FD_187315 | JGI IMG/M metagenome (GOLD analysis project Ga0209190, IMG submission 187315) | Freshwater microbial communities from Lake Montjoie, Canada to study carbon cycling - M_140205_XF_MetaG (SPAdes) (version 2) | ecosystem: Environmental > Aquatic > Freshwater > Lake...
ATAAGTGGATCCATATTTTCATATCGGATGTCTCCTATAGAACGTGATTCCAAATATCGTTCAACAGAAGGAAACTGAGCCATCCGTGAATACTCATCGCGCCATGCAGAAATAAAGGGAGTTCCTTTTTTACATTCCATGTAGCGTGTATCAATACCGTGAGGTGTATAATATCCATTAAATTCCTTATCAGAATTGTATGCTAATTCTAATGGATTACCACCGTGTTCTTGGTGCACGGTACTAACACCGTGTTCTTGGTGCACGGTGTTGATCCATATTCCATTGTGTTCTTGGTGCACGGTACTAACACCGTGTTCTTGGTGCACGGTGTTAATCCATATTCCACCGTGTTCAGCAAGTACCCATAAACAAATCAAATCACGAAACCGTTGACTGTTAATCGTAAATACGGGATGTTCTGAAATATCCTCAGGGATAACAACATATCCTTTATAGTTCTTTTTTGTAAGAATAACGAGGTCATGATGTGGATCCAATGTATTCTTTATATTTAGTGTATCCGAATTATCAGAAAACATCCATATTTTTCTCGGTATATATGGTGGTTTCTGAGTAAACCAGAAAAAAAGCACAATGCATAAAATTAGAATTGTAAGCATCAGTGTCTAAATACTGCATACATATATATAACTAAGAGTTAGCGATGAACACCGTCTGTCAGATATGTGCAGCAGATCCTATGGCCCATTCATTTAAGAAGGTGGCAGAGAAAAGAGGAACAATTGTATACTATTCAAAACCATCCCAGGCCAAACGTTATGATGATACCGATGGAATCTTGGCACATGTTGATAAAACAATGGCACTCAATCAAGGTAAGAAATGGGTCTGCATTATTGACTGTGATGGATTCGATGCAAAATTTACTTTAGAAATTAAGACAGGAATGGGAATTCTTGATTTGCTATTGAATAAATACATGGATACAATGGTGGAAGTAAAGGTGATTAATCCTACCATTTATGTGTCTGGGCTTATGAAAGTAATGACTACTATGGTAAGTGAAGAGACATTATCTAAAATTACCATTTTAGATGATAGACCTTATAGTATTTTGCAGTTTATTTAGGCTTTTTTAAGAACTTGTTAAGAAAAGTGCGGCAAAAAATATGAACTTGTTAGAACTTGTTAGAACTTGTTAGAACTTGTTAGAACTTGTTAGAACTTGTTAAAAAGCCTCTAAACACATGACCTACAATCCTTAAACAATCCAGGAATGAATTGACACCGTCGAATACATGCCATTTCCTTTCTGGTTAGACGTTTCTTCGATGTGGATCGTCGACCATTATTAACAACCGATACAGATTTGAATCCTTTTTTACCATTAATTTTAACAGTCTGTATTTTCTTTTTTAGGGTACCATTTACAAAATCGGAATGTGATTGCACAGAAGTATATTTGAACATTCTATTATTCTAGTAAGATTATTCTATTGAGTTGAAGCAGTTGCATTAGTCGCAGTAGCCAAACATTTGATACGATTTTCTTCGCCATAATGTTTAACATAATCAGATGATTCCATACCAAATACATTATACATGACATTATTTCTCATAACAATTGAATATCCACCTCTAGCGAGCTGAAATGGTCTAGTTAATGTATTCAAATAGTTATAAGGACCGCGAGTAGCCTGAGGGTCTGACCATACAGGTAGGATATAATCACTTAATCCAACAGTAACAGATCCAACTTTAACCCTAACTAAGTTGCCTTGAACAGCATCACATACTTCAGCAGGAACAAGGTATCCATTGGATAATTGCCACCATACATTTACATTTTGATTAGCAATCATTTCAAAAATCTCATGAGAGAAGGCTTGTGCAACAGTAGGAACAGAATTATTCACACCGAGTTGAATGACACCGCCATACTTAAGAACTGTTTTTACGAATACTTTTGAGAATGGTACATTATTTGTTTCAGTATGGTATGCAAGTGCGCCAGATTGATCAGCGCTATCCAGAAACATACAATACATACTATTCGCTTTAAATCCAACAGGTGCAACAGCACATGTAAATGGCTTGGCTTGAGGAGCCCATGCAGCACAAAAAGCCGGTAACATTGTATTAATGGCACTTATCATAAGAATCATATCACTATTTTTTAGAATAGTGCTGTTATTTACACAATAGATTGTGGTCATCTGTTTATATGTAGGTTTTTAACTTAAACTAAAAAAGAAATATATGTAGCAATGGCATACATTGTACATTCCTATGGAGTAAAACCAGTTATTAAAGAAGAGCATGAGCATGTATCAGGAATTGCATCCGATGAACGCACTCTTTCACGTATAGTTGAAGAAATTATACAAAAATATGATAAACCGTGTTTGATTACGTGGTATACACTGGAAGGGAATTTAGAATTTCATTTCATTAAGAAGACCTAGTTTTACAGACACATTGTATTTTAATATCACCCGCAATTTTAACACTCCAGTGACAATCGGAACAGACTTCAACGGCTTCTTTTGAGATTGCATCTTCAAAATCACTGTCACCGCAAATACATTCATATGTATGGCAGCGTTCGCAGCGTACAAGATTTTCAACTCGTTCTACACACGGATAGTCTTGGCAGATGCATTGATCGAGATGTAGAGTACAGTCACTGCATTTGTTTTCCATTTGTGCAACGAGATATCCGATTAGTCTATGAAACATGTCTATGAAACTCTTAGACTATGTTCTGGATTCAATTTTTAAATAAAAAAGGGCTTAAAGATGCTCTACTTTTATAGTTTGTGGAGAAATCCACGAGAAGCCTTTGTAGCTACAATTGGCAGAGCAATCGCTTTGTAAGCGATAGGTCATGGGTTCGATTCCCATCGAAGGCATAACTATTTATATAGAATGATGATATTCTTTCTATATAATTTAAACTAATCTAGCATATATACTATTAATGTCATATCCATATTTCAAGCGAATTCTATTTTCATATGATGAGCGATCTCGCGAAAAGATGCTAACCTACTTTTCAAATTGGATGCGTACTCAAACAGTTAAGAATATATTTATTCCTACTGTTAAACCTACAGTGAAGTCGATAACGAAGTCGATAACGAAGTCGAGACCCCAAATACCGAAAATGATTCGCGGTGAAGTTTGGAAGGAATATAATGGGCATTCAGTGTATGGCAGTTGTTATTGTTGTAAACGAACGCTAGATGTATTTGATACATGGAATGCAGGACACGTTGTACCATATTCACAAGGTGGACCTAATACAGTTACGAATCTACGACCAATCTGTCAGTCATGTAATCAATCGATGGGAACAGAGAATTTATATGATTTCAAAAAAACTTTTTATCCTGATAAGTAGATGTTATCAAAAATCCTACAGTACTTTACATTTGTAAATTTTTTATTTATTGGATTATTAATATTCATTAAACAGCCTTTTTATAAAGACATTGTACGCGGAACAACAATGTTTTGTTTTGCAGGTGTATTATCTGTATGGATATCATGTGATATTCGAGAAGTATATCGTATAATATATGATTTAGTTTACCCACAAATTGATTTTAATGCAAAAATATTTATCATGTTTTGTGGTGATATGTTATTGCATGTGCTTCCATTCTTGATTTTAGGATTTCCTCTAACGCCTTTAGCAATTATCATTGCATATGGAATTCTGTTGACATGGTATTTCTGGATTAAAGACCGCATTCATATAGTTTATCCATCATGTGTATCCAATGAATTAGCGATGGTTTTGACGAGCTTGTTTGGGGCATTAATATTTGTAAGAACTATATAATGATACAGAACTTAATTATTATAATCTATTCTATATTAGATGGGTTATATTTATAAAATTACAAATATAATCAATAGTAAATCATATGTTGGTCTTACAATACAAACTGATGCAATTACTAGATTTAAAAGTCATATGTCATCTATTAGAAATGGAAGAGGTTGTCCATTATTAAAAAAAGCAGTTAATAAATATGGAGAAGCCTCATTTAAATTTGAAGTTCTTATTATATGTTTTGATAATGATGTATATAAGTATGAAGAAGAATATATTATGAAGTTTAATACAATGTCACCGAATGGATATAATGTTGCAGAAGGTGGTAAATCAAGTAGAAACTTTTTAGGAAAGACTCATTCTGAACAGACACGTCAGAAAATTGGTGAAAAATCTAAAGAATTTCATAATAGACCTGAAATAAAAGAATTGCATCGTCAGCAAGCAATTAAGCTTAATGCACGAATTAATATGTCAGAAATATTAAAAAAATCTGAAAAATGGCAAAAAGCAGTAGAAGAAGGTAGAATTGGAAATAGAGGTGGAAAGCATAATTCAGAATCAAATAAGAAAATTAGTGAAAGTGTAAAAAAATATTTTAATAATACAGATAATAAGAAAAAACATAGTGTAATAATGCGTAATATTAATGGTACAAAAATTTTTCAGTATAATAAAGATAATGTATTAATTGCATTGTATAATTCAATAATGGAAGCATCTGAAATAACTAATATTAATAGAACTACTATACAATCGTGTGCAGCAGGACGTATAAAAACAGGCGGTGGATTTATTTGGAAATATACTGAACTTAAAGAACAAGTGATTCTTGTAGAATAGGTCCTATGGACCTCTAAGTCTAGTGGCGAAATTGGATATCGCGCACGACTTCTAATCGTGAGACTGCGGGTTCAAGTCCCGTCTGGACTATATGTTGCTATTAAGCTATGATAATATCTTAATAGCGACATGGAACAGAGGAAGTTCGTTTGGCTCATAACCAAAAGGTCCTATGATCGAAACATAGTGTCGCTATTATTATATGGTTGAAAAACAACCATATAATAATAGCTATATCAAAACATTTTTGAAGTCGCTATTATTATATGGTTGAAAAACAACCATATAATAATAGCTATATCAAAACATTTTTGAAGTCGCTATTATTATATCTTTGTCAAACACAGATATAATAATAACAATTGATGTAGTAGTTAATATGCATTTATTTACTTAAACTATTAATAGTTTAATAGTTTTTTTATTTTATCACAATCTCTTTTTATCATTGTAATTAGTCCATGTATATTATCTTTTGTAATGTCTTTATCATCAACTAAATCGTTTGAAATAAAATTTTTAGTTGATGTCAACTTATCAAGTTTATCTATATTAGAGCTATACTCATTAATAAAAATACTCATTTTTGATATATCAAAAGATATATCTTTTGTATTATACGATGTTTGTGTATATTTTGTTTTAAAATTTTTAATCATTTGATTGTTAGTTTCATATAATTTTTTAATATTGTGTAATATTTTACCAATATCTGAATATCTATGAAACCGCATACTAAATGCCATAGATTGTTTATTTAGTATAAAATCAATGTTAAGTAATAATCGAATGATAGATTCAATCAATATTTTTTGTGTAGCCTCTAATTTTTCAGTATTAGAACGAATATTATATGAACTTCTAATTTTTCTTAATGAACGTGCCATTTTATGTATTTTAAAATTGTTAGAACCATTGTTTGTAGAGTTATCATTAATTTTATTGAGTTTATTGTATTTGTTTTTATGTGAGTTATAATTTCTAAGTAGTGTGTTTCTAAATTTTTTAGCTGTACTATTCTTTGATTTTAAATCTATTTTACTATTAAGAATAGTTTTCCAATTATTTTTTGATATCCCATATAATGTTGAATTAGGAGTTGGTTCACTTGCAGCTCTAGTTCGTATAGTATCTAAATTAAATTCTCTTGATTCAGGTGCACTTGCAGCTCTCTGTCTTGCAGACTCTCGCAGTATATTTAATGATTTTTTTGAGGTAGTATTATTTATAGCATTTGCACGTAGTCGTATTTGATTTGTATTTAAGTTAGCTAAATTATGATTTGTATTTGAGTTAGAATTTGTAGAATTTGTAGAATTACTCATCTCTACTATACTCCAATATAAAGAACCACTCACAATAAAATTATAAATGTCTTGTGGATGCGGTAAACGCAAAAATGGTACAATAGATGCAGCAATGTTACGCGAATCAACACGACTGCTACCGCCCACCGAATGGGGTCCAATTCTATGGAAGTATCTTCATATCATTGCGGAGAAGATCGGAATGTCGGGGAGTAAAATTATGGATGCAGACCAATCAAATTATGTAAAAACCCTAATTACTATGTTACCATCTATTCTACCATGCCCTGATTGCCAAAATCATTCAGAAGCATATCTTGCATCAAATCCATTTCCATCACTCAAAGATACTTATGGAGCAACTATGAGAGATTCAGTTCGTACATGGTTATTTTTATTTCATAATAATGTCCGTGTAATGAAAGAACAAGAGCCAATTGAATCAATTGATTTCTGTCAACAATATGCACAGATGTATTTATCTTCTGCAGATTATACTACCTTAATTGAATGTATTGCAGCTGCAACAAGACAGCAATGGGTTCGTTTAGATCAATGGAAAAAATGGTATTCTGCATCGGAACGTTTAAGATTGTTAATGGGTAATGTTGTGATTTAGAGTTGCTCTACAGGAGCAGGAGCAACAGGAGCAACGGGTTCTACAGGAGCAACGGGTTCTACAGGAGCAACGGGTTCTACAGGAGCAGGAGCAACAGGAGCAGGAGCAACGGGTTCTACAGGAGCAGGAGTAGGAGCAGGAGCAGGAGTATATGTAGAACATGTGCAAGGGGTGTTAATCCAATCTATGATACTCTGTGCACAAGTATCAGGCTCTGCAGCGCTAACATGACTCTGTCCAACAAACGGAGACATTAGAGTATTAGCAGCAATATTCCAACTAGAATTAATATAAGAATCAACTAATACAGCAGTAGTTTGTGAAGTGGTATGAGCAGATAAACAATGAATACCGCCATACAATCGTGAATAGCCAGCACTGTCCGCCATCTCATCCCATGTATTAAAGGAGAATGTAACAGGAGCGCTAGGAATAACGCCAGGTTGAACACCAGATGACCCAGTACCAATTAAAAAATCACCATATGCTGCAACTTGATTTCCAGAAAATAAAGGAGCCATTAGTGTTAATCCATCATATGTAATTGTATTTTTCAAAATATTACTGCCAAACCATTTGTTCATCGTAAGTGCAAATAATTTGGTAAAATGACTGTGACCTGAGTTAAAATCTCCAAAAGGCGGCGTTACAAAATTGGAGGGCTGATAAGGCATCCATTGATCGCCGCTAATAACTCCATTCCATGATGTAACAATTTGTCCAGTATAGCGTCGACGAATCTCTTGAATGGGACGAGACTCCATATAAGCAGATTTAATACGCCAGGTTACACGTGCACCTTCAAACATATGAACAGCTAAATCCAATAAGGAATACATGATAGAAGGACATGTTGCTCCAATAGAGCGAACATATTCTTTCCAGAGCCACATGCTCATTAAGGGGGGTGATATATTACCAGGTGTAGATCCAGCCCAGAATTCAGCCTGAACTTTCTGAGTATCATTTAATAATTGTGCCATTTGAAGTACTTGATCCACTTCTGCATCACGAGCAGCACCAGTAAGGGGTGCAACAGACCCCATAATATCAACTTCATTCTGCTCTGTTAAACATGAACTCAAAACAGTATTCCATGAATACGTCAAATATCTCTGCATTTTTCCACCAACAGTAAGACGAGTCCATTGTAATGGATTAGGAAATGCAGAAATATTATTTACAGTTACACCATCAACAATAATAGTCTGTCCCCAATTGGCAGATGCAGTGGGCTGATTTGTAATGGCTGCAACAGAGCCATCTGCTTGACGACCAGTGTACCAAGTATTCCATGCAGCCTGCCATCCATTCCAATTACCAGCGTTTTTAACACGGGCAAGTGTTGCTGTATCATAAGTATAAATAGAGGTATAACCAGTAATAAAACTAGGTGTTACATACTCTATAACTGCAGCAAGCCATACAATACTATCACAATTATTTAAAGGAGATGGTGCGATGTTAAGACTCCAGTCCCAGTTATCATGTACACCAGAAATATGTGTATCAGATGTAATCCAATTCCATGCTTGTACAACAGATGCAACCCACAGATAGACAATACGTGATGCAATAGTTGGACCAATATTGATTGATGCAATGTGTTGCAATAGCATATTTAATCCACAATTGATAATATATGTAATAGACGGTGCAATATCTACATTAGGAGCCGTGCCAGCTAACATTCCAGATAATGTATTAGGAGGAGCCATAAATGTGTTCGAATTCATAATAGGGCCTGTTCCTGTAGCATTAACTGCACAAATATTAAAGGTGTAATTTTTAAATTCATCCAAATTTGTAAAACGATAAGATAACGCAGAAGTAGTCACAGAGGATAATGCAACACCATTCAGATATGGAGTAATAACGTAAGAAAAAGGTCCATTGCCAGTAGTAGGATCATTCCATGAAACAATGATAGAACCGACCGTAAATCGGATTCCACTGACAAATCCAGGAACAGCTGGATTAGAGCCGCTAAGAGATGCTGCTAATACAGAACAGGGGCAACCAGGGCTGATTCCAATGCATCCATCAAAACGAGTATATTCAGTCATAGCTCCATTTTTTACGGCATATAGAATGGAACTATCTTTAATGCCGAGTAATGGCCGTGAGCCCCACGGCACCGTACTTCCATTAGCGGAAGTAAAAAAAGAACTAGCTGCAGCTTGTTCTGCCTTTCGTTGTGTCAGAAATGATGAATCATATATACGTGGCATTCTATTACGTAGGTTAGTTTTTATTTGGCAGATTTCCTATGATTTTTTGCAGGCTTTCTATTTTAGATAGTGGGCACGACAGACAGGAATAAATGATTCAGCACCACCAATATGAATTACTTTTTGTTCATCGCCCATAAATTTTGAATAGATTGCAGGAGTTCCATCAGAGCACACAGAGCACAATGCAGTCAAATGTTCTACTTCCTCTGCATGGGGAATCAAGCGTAGCATATCACCAAATGGTTGTCGTTCAGATGTTCCATTAAGACCCGCAATTACAATATGAATAGGGAGAGTATCGGCCCATCTCGTTACATATTCAAATAAATCTCCAAAGAATTGCCCTTCATCAATCGCAATCACCTGATAATCACCTGTATGTACTAAATGTTCGACGTGTCGTAGGAAATCGACACATACTGCCATTTCTGTTTCTTTATCATGAGATGCAATACATTCTTTACCATAGCGCGTATCAGCGATGTAATTCACGACGAGCACTTTATAGCCAATCGATTTATAGCGACGAACACGACGAAGAAGTTCAGTCGTCTTCTGTGCAAACATGCATCCAATCAGTAAAGTGAGATGACCCATCTTATATCGTATTGTCTAGATAGTTTAAACTATACGATATCAATTTTTTATAATTTATAATAAATTATTGACAATTGTCAATAAATTATCCAATTGTCAATAATTTCCTCCAACATTCTGCAAATGCCTCACGTGATAGTACAAGATAATCATTCCCAAATGTCCAGAATTGATGTAAAATATAAGGATCTTCTACGAATACAGACTCCATTAAATGATTTGAACGAAATGATTCATCTGGATAATTCGTAACACGATCACTAATCCATTTATCTTCAGTGTCATTAAATGGTTCATTCGGTTCAGGACGGTGTACACGACATAACTCGATCATAGCATTTACATTTCGTACTGTAGCACCACCGCCACCTGCCGCACCTGAATCCCAGCTCCATGGATTCCCCCAATAATCGCCAGTAAACATGGCAGGATCAATCTTTTTACGAATAATGTTATCTAATTGCACGGTTAGCATGTATTTTGCCTGAATTGTTTGATAAAAACGATAATCTGTTAAGAGCGTATTGTATGCGATTTTTCCATCTTTTCTCGTAGGATTCCCAGAAAAAACAGGAATAATATGATAACAATTGCGTTTATCACCTAAAATCGCTTCAATAAATGCCTGATTTTCATCAGAGCAATAGATATAGACAGCCATATCTGGTCCTGCCCATGCAATATTCTGTAAAATAAAACGAAAGTTGGGATGTGCGCGGCGTTCTGCTATTACAAATACATTATCTGATTGCCATGGAGGTCGATAGGATTCCCAGAATTTCTGTAGCATTTCTCCATATTTTTCTATTAAATAGAAATATATATAAGGCTCTAATGCATTACGAAGTTTATCCAATATTTCTCCTGTATCTGGTGTTTTCTTTTTTTCAATTTGAATGACTTCGTAAATCGCCTCCAGTAATTCCATTTAAATAATAAATGTAATATAGTTTAAGTTATTTATTTTAGAACAGTATAATAGATGAATAAACTAGTGAGTGATATTCATATACGAACTGTTAAAATATTTGATATTGGTTATATTACATGTATATTTTTCTTATTAGGTATATTTTTTGCAAAATGTTTTGATAAATTATATGGTACGTTTGATGAAAAATCAGAGAAAAAAAAGAGTATGTTAAGACGAACATTTGAATTGATAGGAATGATGTGGATTTCTGGTATTGTTATTTACATAATAAAAAATATAGTTGAACTAGTACCGTCACCATTTAATGGGTTATACGGATTTGAACATCTACGAGTGAATGAACTTAAAAATGCCGCAGTCTTTACATTTATCTTCTTATTGGTTCAATCTCATTTTACTATGAAATTAAGTTCTTATTATACTAGTTTATCTATATTATAATATATCATTCACTTTTTAGCATTAAGGCATTAAGGCATTAAGGCATTAAGGCATTAAGGCATTAGAGCCTTCCAAGAAACGGGAAACTGTTCATTCATGCATTCGCATACTGCATTTGCGTAATCACGGATTTCTTTTTGGGCAGTTGGGTCTAGTCGAAGTTGACAGATACGTGCATATGCTGCAAGTGATCCCGTTTCAATAAATTCAGAGAACATTCCTTGGGGTAAAACGGAACGTGCAACTTCTGGTGCGACTCCACGTTCTAGCAAGGTATGATATGTATCCATGGCGGAATCAACCTGTTCTTGCATAAGTTGATGGACTTCATCTGCAGATGCAACGGCGGTAGCTTTTGAGCCTTGTTTGACTTTGGGGTCGCGTTCTCTAATATTGGAGCTATCAGGAACCCAGCATTCAGGAGGAGTATCTACGTATCGACGACTGACCTCATTGCGTGCTAGACCAATTGTGTGACGAAACCATTCGCGGCAGACAAAAAGGGGCATCTTTAGACGAAATCGTGCTTGAGGATGAAAAAAAGGACTAATATGATTATGACTTGCCAAATAGCGAATAAGTTTTTTATCTGCTTCAGTTAATTCGTGAGATACTTTATCAAATGATACACGTGCTGCATTGACAACAGTGAGATCATTGCCGAATGTTTCTAGTAGTTCTACATATCCAACTCCATCAGGCATAAAGACTTTTTTTGATGAAGCTTGAGACATTATACTATATTACGATGTGCGCTCTTTATATTATTCAGGGATAGATTGTAACATAGGATTTAATTCAATATGACCTTCATATTTAACAGAAGGAAGACATGATTCGATACTATTTAGGTCATTATCTATTAGCAATGCAGGGTATAAAAAATATTTATATGGAATTGGTTTTTTAACTGAAATGGTATGCCATTTATTATCGGTAAACATCAATGTAGGCATAACATAAATTCCACATACTATACTATTTGTGATTTTTGGACATTCTACATAACCAAAAAATGGAGTGGGTTTATCTAAATATTTCCCTATATATTTAATAATAGACGCATTATTTACAGGAATTCGTCCATCTGGGCGAACAAGAACGCGAGTTTGATCATTGCCATAAAAATACATTAAACATAAGTATTAAAAAATCTTTATGTTTTAATGTAGTATTTATTAGATTTTTTAATTTATTGACGCATTTCACCTGGTTCTAAGGCTTTTGCCTCTAAAGCCGACTCTAAGGCTTCTAAGGCTTTAGCCTCTAAAACCTTAGCCTTTAATTCAGCCTCCAACTCATCCATTTCAGCCCATTTTTTCATAAGTTGCTCTTGCGCACAGATACTAAATATTTTTTCGAGCATTTCTCGTTTTTCATCCGCTTTTTCTTGAATTTTTGAATCGATATTAATAATTTGAACATTTTCCCATTCTTCCCAGAGTTTGAGATGATACACTTTCACCACTTCTTTTTGTCCCATACGCACAGCACGAGCTATAGCCTGATCCATGAGAGCACTTGTCCACCATGGACTTACAAATATGATACGATCATATTCTTGCAAGTTAAGACCAACTCCACCCGCTTGTAATTGAATTAACATAACCGTTGTTTCAGCGGTTTGTTTGGAATACGCAAGCACTTCTGTGCGGTGTTTTTGCGTCATTGACCCATTGTACAAAAGTACTTCAGGAACAATTGCTTTGAGTTCATTCTCAAGCAATTCCATTTCTTCCATGAATTGGCAGAAGATAATATATTTATGAACTCGTTTATCATCGTCATTGACAATAATTTCTTTGATGCGTTCAAATTTGGTGGAAGGTTCGTTCCAGTCTTCGCGATCATATGTAGGATCTTCACGGCGCTTTGCATTGATATATACTTGGGGATGCACTGAGAGTTGGCGCAAACGAAGTAGAAATTTGAAGGATTCCGTGCTAGTGAGAATATCACGGGTATATTTTGATGCCAATTCTTCATCGACACATTGAACACCTTGATAGAATTCCTCTTCTTCTTCTGATACAAAGGGAATAATATCATTGATGATTTCAGGAGCAGGTGGCACGCCTTCAATTACTCCACGAAGAGATTCAAGTGAACGATGAATCAATAAGTCAGGTAAGATTTCGTAATAGCGAGGCTCCCATGAATAAAAGAGTGAATGTGGAACTCCAATAAATGCCAAAAGACTGACAATGTCTTTTAGAGAATTTACGAGGGGTGTGCCTGTAACTGCCCAGCGAATGGGGGCAGAAATATGACGAACACTCTTAGCAAATACGCCATCACCATTGCGAATTTTATGGGCTTCATCCAAGACAATTCGGTCAAATGCAATCTTAAAGAATGAGGGATTGTGAATAATCTTCTCATAATTTGTGACATATACAGATGGGCGCATTTTGCGAAAGCGAGCTGGAAAGTTAACGCCTGTGTTAACACAAGTCCATGCCTGTTTTTGAATCTCAAATACGCGCATACCAGCACGACTGCATACAGACGTCCAAGTTTCAATCATTGCAAGAGGGGCAACAATGAGTGTACTAGATTTTGGATTATTAACAAGCGCTGATGTAATTTGGATCGTTTTTCCGAGACCCATATCATCGCACTGTAATCCTCCATAAACCGTTTTATACGCAGAAGAACCCTTATTTGGTACCAAAGTTCCTTTGCGTTCTTTTTCCAACATCCATTCAATGCCTTCCTCTTGATGAGGAAAGTAGGTGAATGATTTCCATAATGGTTGCATTGGTAAAAGACTGCGTTGGTAAAAGGATTGCGGTAAAGGGATCGCGTATAATTTAAGTTTGTATTGCCCTACGAACTTGATAACTGTTTAGATAAAATAACTTCAATTTTTTTAATGAAAAAAGCATTATGCTTTTTCCGTTTTTTTATGGGTTTATTTTATACATTTTTATGAGTTTATATAAGATATCCTATTCAAGAACTGATTCGGCACATTTGACTGCAATGTGGCTCTTTTGAAGGGCGCAACGAACTTGTTCTTTTTCAATTTGTAAGACAGATAAAGGAGTGTTAGATAGCATGCTTTGAAGAATAAATTTAGATGTATAAATATTCATTGTGAAAGGAGTAATATTCTGAAGTTCCAATGAGAGAATTAGACTCGTTACATGATTCATCAGAATATTGGAGATTATATCAATTTGGTGGTAGTCAAATTGAAGTGTATCGAGCACCTGAGAGAGCGTATTAAATTGGTTCACAATAAAGATGCTATACAGTTTATCGTCAGCTTGGAGCATAACGATGTCATCGTATAACAGAATGGCAAATTTTGTAGAGTGCTGCAAGTCTTCATGAAGTGTAAATTGTACGACTTGTTTACAGTCTTGCAAAAAGTTCATGTCAATTTGGGGAAAAGTGATCTCGAAGAGATATGGCATTTTGCAAAAGATCCTTAGATAACTTTGGATCTGGATACTAAATTGGCTGAAATGTTCTTCAATTTTTTATAGAAAAAAGCTTGTTATAGCTTTTTTCTTTTTATAATTTTGCTCTTTATATATTTGCACTTTTTGATTTTTGTAGATTAGTAGGCTTCAGGCCAGTCGAGATTCTCTGAAGTTAAGGAGCGGAAAATGGGAGTGTCAAATTCTTTGAATTCTTCAGACTGTTTCTTCTCTTCAGGAATGAAGATGGGTGGGATGACCAAGTAGGTGTCTTCATTGTCTTCGTCTGAATCAGCATCTGATTTGTACTGCCAGGGGCGATGGCAATGGACAGGTGTAGAACCAATAAAGAGCATTTTAAGTGTTTTATTCGAAGACCAAGACTGGATTGTGTAGCAGCGAAGGTTACCCAAACGATAGTCTATCCCATTTAGACTGGGAAAGATTTCTTGTTCAGTGAACTCAAAGATGGAGTAGTTTGTAAATACAGAGGGATCAAATGCAAAGGTCAATTGAATACTTTTGAAGCTCATGTCAGTTGTATAACTGGCAGTGCATACTGTTTGTTCAATAGTCTCGTAAGTCTCTTCCTGAATGACGGGAATTGTATGCACGCGACTCATTAGCCCTTTGAGAAAGGTAATACGATTGAGTGCAATAAATTGGGTACCGTCTTTAAGGAGAATGTTTTCCTTGTTCTGAAGGTGTTCTTCGGCCGTAAAAGGCTGAACACCATTGAAGAACTTGATGGAAGAGAGCTGAGCAGACATTCTTCTTGTAGCGAGAAATATGCAGCGAGCAAATAAGACTAAGCGAGGTTTCCCTTGTTCGGTCTTACCTTCTCATCTCCAAAAATATTCTTCAATTTTTTTCTACATATTTGTAATTTCATTAGTTAAGGAAAATTAAAAAAGCTTTTTAGGGCTTTTTAATTTTTCATTTGCACTTTGTAATTTTTCATTTGCACTTTTTATTTTTTCATAGATTATTCATCCTCTTCATCATTAGCGGCATCTAAGTAGGCCTGTGCACAAAGGCTGCGAATGAGTTTGCTCTTGCATCCAATGACTCTGTCAGCCGCACCTGAGACATCGTGCCCCTCTTTGAAGCAAATGAGGCTTGCATAGAAGTCATTTTTGTATACAATTCCGTTTTCAAGGATGAAGGTGGAATAGTTCAGGAGCTTGTCCAAATCCGTGGACATGAACCAGCCGCCTTGCGTGAAATCAAATTCGAAAGGGTTTGTTTCGGGTGCGTTGAGAGTGTGAGTGGGAAGGTGATGAATTTTGCCAATTTCAGGGTGCTCCTTGGTGTGGGTGCGGATATGAACCATGAATTCAGCTTTGTCAAATGTGTGAGTGATGAGATTTCCATAGTCGTGGCAGTGAACAGTGACCAAGAGTTCACAAGAGCAAGGCTCATTGGGATTTTCCTGGAAATTCTGGCCACCGCAACTCTGGGAGCAATAACGGCGACCACAATCGTGGCAGCAATCATCGTGGCGAGCGCAGGAGGACATTGAATTAAGTGGTAAGCTATCGGTGACCAAGAGTTCACAAGAGCAAGGCTCATTGGGATTTTCTTGGAAATTCTGGCCACCGCAACTCTGGGAGCAATAACGGCGACCACAATCGTGGCAGCAATTATCGTGGCGAGCGCAGGAGGACATCTTAGCAATAACGGGATTGTAAGCGAATGCAAGTAAACAAATAAGACTAAACGCGGTTTCCCTTGTTCGGTCTTACCTACTCTCCTCTAAAAACTTTCTTCAATTTTTTTTCATGTATTAAATATAAATTATTTTTTCCATTGTGCAAGGAGAACACATAAAAAAATAAAAAAGTCCTTACACAAAAGGACTTTTTTATTTTTTTTCTATTTGCATTTTTCTATTTGCATTTCACTAAATAATGAGGTCAAGGTTTTCTAGTAAGTTTTCAAGGGACTCTCTGAAGTTTTCTTTCGCATAATCACGGAACCAATCAGAGATAGTATGGGAAATCAACATTTCCATGTCTTTCTTTTCCATGGTGTAACGAGCCATTTTTTCAAGGTAGACCTGGCGGTCATGAGTGTGTTTAACCTCTTCCTTTGCTTCTTCTTTTTTTTGTCGCATGTCTTCAAGAAAGTCGCGCATTTTGATGTTTTGCTCTTTATGAAATTGGTAGAATGCAGTGCAATGGTGTTCGGACTTGTTGATCCAAATCATTACGCACCGTTTGATACCAGTGTAAAGAGTAATCTCATTAAATTCCTCATGCAATACAGGATCATCCACGGCCAACGAACGTAATACTTTGGTGCGCTCATGATCTTTCCTGCATTCTTTCGTTTCTTTATAAACATAGTTGCTGATGCGGGATTGAAGATTGATGTCGGTGTCGAAGAATTGGTAAATATAATGAAATACATCCATTGGAATCTGTTTGAAGAGCACAGTGAACACACCAAATGCGTATCGGCGCATTAGTATATTCATGACTGTTACACGGTGAACATTGCCTTTTACGTCTTCCAACTCGGTTTGCGTCAACTTTGCACGCTTTGCGCAAGAGCAAAGTTCGGTGGTTGTAAGCGAACGAAAATGAGTTTCGACTTTTTTAAGCAGTGATTGAATCGTGTGCAATTTGCGCTTCATGGCAGCCATTGTTTAAGCGGTAAGCGGTAAGCAAATAAGACTAAACGCGGTTTCCCTTGTTCGGTCTTACCTACTCTTTATTAAAAATATTCTTCAATTTTTTTCATACATAAAATTAAAAAAGTCCTTTGGTTTAAGGGCTTTTGTAATTTTTGACTTTTTCTATTTGCACTTTGTAATTTTTATATTTGCACTTTGTATTTTTTCATTTGCACTTTCACTATTTACAGTATTTACATCATATCAGCGTTACGCCATGAGGGGAGTTGGAAGACTTCATCCTGCCCATCGTACTCTTCCTCTTCAGGAAGACATTGGCACTCCCAGGCTAAGCATTCAGGGCAATTGCCATACTCAATGAGAAGATCGCAGAAGCACTTATTGAAGCCATTGGGGCAGGTCTCACCTTCTGCACGGAAATCAGTGGCAAGATCTTGCCATTTACACTTGTCGCAAGGGGGTTCTTCGCATTTGCATTCCATAATATTGCCCTCACATTCGTAGCAATACTCTTTGAATGAATCAATACCTGGGGGGAGAGTGTATTCGCATTTGCAATGAAGCTTGATATCTTTGCAGGAGGGGCACACATTATACTCAGGAAATAACTCAGCACAAGTGGGAGCGGAGGTGGATTCTTGCTCTTCAATTTGTTCAGCGGTGTAGCGAACAACTTGAACGGAAAGAACGGGGTCTTCGAGGAAATCAATATCCTCAAGGCTATCAACAGTGGTGCCATCCGCTCTCGGGGTGAGACACGGGCGGCGACTGTAAACAGCGGGAGGGCAAATAATGGGAGCAAGGGGCTCAACCGAAGTAAATGCGTCCATCAGCTCACGGACGGGGATATTGGAGGCGGCGGGGGGGGAAGCAGCCAAAAGGGTGCTGTAGAAGTAGGAAGAGCCGCTACTAGCGGGGGCTAAAGAGTTTGAGGAAGGGAATGGGGTCGCAAAAGCGGCCATCAGTTCGCGGGCGGAAATGGTTGCGGACATGTTTCTCGTATAAGCAATAAGACTAAACTGGTGGTTCGGTCTTACCTACCCTCCCTCCATCGTTTTCTTCAATTTTTTTCTAGATTTGACAAATGTCCATGGGCGTGGGGGGGTACCCCCATAAGAAAGGGGTAAAAATTGCATAAAAATTGATGGGGGGACCCCGTGTGCTCTTGCCCTGCTTGCCCGAAGGGCAGGGGGGGGGAGGGGGTCCCGCATCCCGTATATAAGTCAATTTTTAAATATTTTTGCGTTATATAGGGGTGGAGGGGTAGGGGTAGGTGTACATGGGAGGTCAAATTCAGAAAAAAATTGAAGAAAAAAAAGAGAGGGAGGGTAGGTAAGACCGAACCACCAGTTTAGTCTTATTGTGTACTCGTATATTTACGAAAATGGCAGCGAAATTGGAAATTAACTTCGAACAAGTGATCGCGGCTTTGCCGCAGTTGGATGCAGGGGAGTTGGCGGATATGATGGATCGCGCTTCAAGCTTGCTGAAGAAGGCGATTGGGGATGGGAGTGTGGCGAAGAAAAAGGTGGCGGCTATTCCAAATCAGTTGGAGAGAAATCACGAGTGGACAAAATTCGTTTTGGCGGACGCAACAATGAATGGCTGGGAGCCGTTTGTTATGCGCACGTCGAAATTGAATAAGGAGACTCAAGAGAAGGAGGTGACGGAAGTGATGCTAAGAGAGTCTGTGGAAACGGAGGGAGGGCACGTATTTGGGGACACTGGGAAGTCAATGTCGCAAGGGCAAGCAATGTGCTATGGGAAGTTGCTACGGGATCGTGAGGATGTGGTTTGGAAGGATTTCGAATCGCAGTACGAGCAGGTTGCTCCAAAGGCGAGTGCAAAGGTGGTGAAGAAGACTTCGCAGCAAGTGGAAGAGGAGAAGAAAAAGAAGGCAGCGGAGAAGGAGGCTGAAAAGGAGCGAAAGGCGGCGGAGAAGGCGGCAGAGAAGGCGAAAAAGGAGGAGGAGAAGAGAAAGAAGGAGGAGGAGAAGGCAGCAAAGAAGCCAGCTTCAAAGACTATTGTGCCGCGGCCGCGGCCGCGTTCTGCAGCTCCAGCGGCAGCGGTGGAAGAAGTGGTGGAAGAGGAAATGCCTGAATTGGAGACTTTGCCTGTAGCAGTGGCAGTGGTTCCAGTGATAATGAAGAAGAAGGTTGTGAAGGAGGTGCGTCCAGCGGTGGATCCGTTTAAATTGCCTGAAGACTGTACGCATAACGTATGGTTATGGAAGGAAACCCATTACGTGCGAGATGCTGACAACTATTTATGGTTGTTTGACGCTAAAACGGAGGAACAAGGGGATTTTAAAGGACGATACAATTACGCAAAGGATGAAATTGAGGAATGTGAAGAACCGCAATTTGTGGAGGATATGGATGATCTGGATGCGTAGAAAAGTGTGAAAAAGTGCAAAAAGTGCAAATGGGAAAAAGAAAAAAAGTGCAAATGGGAAAAAGAAAAAAAAATTAAAAAAGACCTTAAACCAAAGGACTTTTTTAATTTTTTTATTGGGAAATAGGGAAATATGAAAAAGACCTTAAACCAAAGGACTTTTTTAATTTTTTTATTGGGATATGTAATGGAATATTTTTAAATTGTGATGAAAAAAAATTGAAGATATTTTTTGGAGGAAAAACAGGTAAGACTGAACCACAAGTTTAGTCTTATTTGCCTATTGCTAACGAAGAAATGGCTGCTGAAATCGCGAATGAAATGGTTGAGACCATTGGCTACGAGGAAGTCATTGCATCGCTGGAGAATTTGGACGTTAAGGAATTGGCGGCGATATTGGATCGTGGTTCAACGTTGCTGAAGAAGATGCTTGGGAAGGGTCCGTCGAAGAAGAAGGGGACGGGGATTGTGCCGCCGCAACTGGAGCAAAATCACGAATGGGTGAGATTTGTCTTGGGTGATGCGAAATTAAATGGCTGGGAGTCATTTGAGATGCGTACCACAAAGGTGGATAAATCATCGGGACAGAAGCAAGTTGAATTGGTTACAATGGCGGGGTCAGTGGAGAAAGATGAGGTGCATGTGTTTGAGGATACGGATAAAGAGTTTACTCAAAAGGATGCGATGAGCTATGCAAAGTGTTTGAAGGAGCGTAACGATGAGTTATACCAGAGATTCATGGAGGATTACGCGACGGAAGTTCCGAAGAAGGAAGTGACTAAAACGGTGAAGAAGACTTCAGAGGAGTTGGAGCGTGAGAAGGCTGAGAAGAAGGCTGCAAAGGAAGCGGAGAAAGAGGAGAAGAAGGCTGAGAAGGAGCGTGAGAAGGCGGCAAAGGAGGCTGAGAAGGCGAAGGAGAAGGCTGAGAAGGAAGCGGAGAAGAAAAAGAAGGAGGAGAAGGAAAAGGAGAAGAAACCTGAAAAGAAGATGATTCTAGTTCCCGTGAAGCGGGAGCGCAGCGCCTCACCAGTTCCTGAAACTACGCCTGTAAAGAAGATAGTGGTGAAGAAGCCCACAGCGCCAGTGAAGGCACCTCAGGTACAGGAAGAGGAAGAGGAAGAGGAAGAAGAGGAAGAGGAAGATGAATGAAGTGCAAAATGAAAAAAGAAAGTGCAAAATGAAAAAATGAGAAAGTGCAAAATGAAAAAAATAAAAAAGTGTAAAAACTTTTTTAATTGGTGGTTATAAAAAAGTAATAAAAGATAAAAGAGAGTTAGGATGTTGCATGTAAAGACGGATGAATTGTATGGGAAGAATCCAATAGTGAATGCAAATGATCTACGGAGTCATATAATAAGCATAGATTCAAGATTTAGAAAATCGAGGTTAGAGCCGCCAACGGATTTTCAGTACGAATTTGCTCACGGGTATAAGAATGTGATAAAAGCGCGAGTAGCGTCAGTGGAGATACCGTGTGCATTTTATACGTTTTCAAAGCAAAAGAAGAATACGATGTTTCGTATAGAGGTGAGTGACTATACAGGAGTGAAACATAATATACAAATAACGATACCAGATGGTAACTATACAGGAGAGGAATTGGTAAATATGATACAAGGGCAATTTGATGGATTAAAGGACATGTATGGTATTTTTATGAGAATAGTGCTAGATAGAGTGAGTCAGCGTGTGAAGATAATTCATGATGGTTCAGCACCACCACCGTGTCCGAAATGTCCATTGTATACGCCAGTAGCATTTGGACTAATATTTGGAATGATAGGGACGGAGGATAGGGTGTATGATTTTGGATTAGGATATAATCTGGGATTTGTGAATCAGTTTTATATAGTGGGTACAACGGAGATAATGTCAGAATCAGTTATATCAACGTGTGGAGATAATTACTGTTTATTAGCGGTAGATGATATGTATACAGTGGAGCACAAGACGCATGATAGTTATATTCAGTGTTTAGCGAAGATATTGATAAAGAAGGGAAGCAATGGGATAATATTTGATGATGGGTATACAGTGTTGTCGAATGAGATAATATTTCCGCGTCCAACAGATTTAAAGCAAGTGAGGGTGCGATTACTGGATATGTATGGTGTGCCAATGGATATTCATCATTTGAATATGTCATTATCATTGGAGATAACGGAGGTGATGAATGTACAGATGTATGATATGTATAGGAATTATTTATGGGGGCAACCAGAGGTGAAGGGGAAAGGGAATGGGGGTATTGTAACGCAGGCGGGAAGGGGTTTTAATTAGGGAAAATTTGAAGTCGGTAATAGATTTTAAAATTTGATTTTTATATTATGATAAATAAAGGTAATGGATAACTATACTAAAGTAATTGACAGTGTTCGTAAAGCAAATTGTCAATTATTGACTAGTTTTGAAGAGTTTGAAGAGAGGCGTAAAACAGTTCATAAGAATTCATATCAATTTGTAAGAATAGATTTTATTGGAAGATGTTTAGATCGTTCAAGTGCAGTATTTACAAATTTTAATTTGAGAAAAACGGGAATAATTTGTAAAGAGTGTATTATAAAACAGAATAAGACAATGCAGCGGAATGATTCAGAAATTGAACAATTGGGTATTAAAATATTGGAAGAATACTTGACAGGATATGAAATGAGAAGAACAAAAGAGGGCTGTAGAGCAGATTTAGCTATTAAGAAACAGACAGATGACTTATGGATTCCTATTCAGATAAAAACAACAATGAAGCAATGTCATAATATGTATTCGTTTAAACAATGTAATAAAGACTATAGAGGGATGTTAATAATATGTATCTGTATTTCTGAAAAGAAGTTATGGATAATACCATTTAGTAATGAAATTAAAATCAATATTAATATTTCTTTAAAGTCAAAATATGATAAATACTATGTCGAGAATGATAAGATATCTGAAGCAATTGAAGGATACAGAAATAAAGTTAATATGACAGAACTTGCAGCAATTATGAAACCAATTAGTACACATCAACAGCGTGAACAGGAGTATGTACAGAAGCGAGAAACACTGGTATCATTTTTAAGGTACGATTATCCAGAGATTCAAGGACAAGTGTATGATTTTATATGTAATGGTAAGAAAGTACAAGAGAAAGTATTGGGGTTGTATAGGAAGGAGTTGCATTGTACATTTGCAGTTAATAATGGTTCAAAAGATAAGAAGCGATTATTCAGAACATATATGTTAGGTGAAAATGAGTATTATTGGTTTCATTCAAGTGTAGACGAGCGTTTCTGGATAATTCCAGAGAATGTGTTGTATGCGAATGGGTTTATTTCAAATGAGAAGACAAACAAAAAAGGTATAGCAATGTTAGGCAATAAATGGGATGAATATATGTATCATTATGATAATATTGATAAAGAACGAATTATGGCGTTATTTTATTTATAACTATAACAAGATATAAATAAACTAACGTCCAGGGGTGGATTCGAACCACCGATCTCCAACTTAACAGGTTGTTGCAGTAACCACTATGCTACCCAGACGAAGAGATTTCTCTCCACTATATCCGTAGATAAGAAACCTATTTTTTAAACGCATCATGAAAATAAAATTGAAGTATTTTTTAACAAAAGCAAATAATTAGCTTCATCAAAGGAGCATTTAAGGATTATGGCTACTAAAGCGTTAAAGAAGGTGTATACGATTACGTATGGAGACGTAGCGGAGAATCATGCGCGTATGCAGAAAATAGGGGAGCTTCATGCGGAAGGGTATTCATTGGAGACATTGGAGGCAGTCCAGACGCGTTTGGAGAGTGAGGGAGTAGAATGTGAAATGTATGAATTGCATGAGGTATTGAAGGATTTCTGGAGAGAGACTGGAATGGAGCAGAAGGTGGAGGAGGCATATGTATTGGTAATTAGGAAGGGTGTTCAGCATATTCTTGGAACGGGAGATACAGCAACTCTAATGGCGGAAAATGATGCATTGACGATGGACAAACATGCCTTTATGAAGGGACGTGTAGTGAATAAACACGCTAGATGGAATCTGTGTTTTGCAGATGAGGATCAAGAGCCAGAGTATGAGGATGGAAAGGGACGTATTGTAGCATGGCGTCATATTCCTTTGATGCAACGGATTCGTGAGAAGATTGCGGAATGGACGAAGGATGAGTTGTTGAATGGGGAGGCAAATTATTATTACGATGTTGAGAAATGCGGGATTGGTTATCATGGCGATGGGGAGCGAAAGAAGGTGTTTGCGATGCGTATGGGTGGTCCAATGGCGTTATATTATCAGTGGTATCAGCGATCAGAGCGGGTAGGGCCACGTATGGAATTTCAATTGAATGATGGGGATATGTATATAATGAGTGCGAAGGCGGTGGGTTTTGATTGGTTAAAGAAGACGATCTTGACGCTGAGGCATGCAACGGGATGTGAAAAGTTTACAAAATAGAAAAGAAGAAAAAGAAAAAGAAGAAAAAGAAGAAAACAAAAAAACATTTGTCAAAAGTTTTGGAGGTTGGACCTCTGGACCTCTGGACAAATGTTTTTTGTTAAAAGATAAAAAAGAAGAAAGAAGATAAATGTTATGTTTTCTTTAGGTTCAAATGCGATTTCTTTAAGTGCAAATGATAAAAGAAGAAAAAGAAGAAAACAAAACAACAAAACAAAAAACATTTCTAAAAAGTTTGGGAGGCCAGACCTCTGGACCTCTGGACAAATGTTTTTCGAAAAAAGATAAAAAGATAAAAAGATAAAATTTGATTAAAAGTATAAAAGTATAAAAGTATAAAAAGTATAAAAGTAGAATGGATATTCATCAATTGATCATACAGAGCTTTGGAGTATCAATAACAGAAGATGTACGAAAGAGATATGCAGGAACAATGATGAAATGGATCGAGTATTCAAAGAAGGATCTTATAGAGCTTATAAGAAATCCAGAAGCGGCGATTGAACTTCTTCCAACCTTTCCAATCATTCATTCTCCAGAGAATCATCACACATATATTACTCCAATGACAGCATATGCGAAGCATGTGCTAAAAGATGAACAGCTAGAAAATAGATGGAAAGAAATAAAGAAAGTAAACTGGGAACCTATCCAGCAACGATATGATGAGAACAGACCGTCAGAACGTCAGAAAGAACAGATTATGCCATTTGAAGATATTTTAAGAATTAGAGAGGGATTAGAGAAAGGTTCTGTAGAGCGTCTTCTTCTGTCAATGTATAGTTTAATGGAACCAAATCGTGCAGATTATTTTGCGACAGAATTAGTAAAAGCAGGTGAGGAATCAAAAGAGGAAAATTATATTATGGATGGAAAGTATCTTGTATTGAAAGATTTTAAAACAAAAGCAAGATATGAAAAAATAGAGAATACATTGTGTGAAGAATTACAAGAAGAGCTAAAAGCATCTTTGGAGAAACGACCGCGTAAGTATTTATTTGTACGAGAAGATGGCAGTCCTTATCCAAATAGAAAACAATTTTCAACATGGGCTTGTCGAACTTTGACGAGAGCATTAAGTCATCCAATGACAGTTATTACTATGAGACATTTATATATTAAACATCAGATACATAATAAGACGCCAAAGGAACTAACAGAAATAGCAAGGAAGATGGGGCATACACGAGCATTACAAAGAGCATATGAATGGATTTAATCAGATTTTGTAACAGATACATTCTTAGAAGGTCGTCCTTTCTTCTTGGGTTCAGGAGAAGAAGCAGAAGCAGTAGAAGCAGTAGAAGCAGAAGTAGTAGTAGCAGAGCGAATCTGTGATAATCCAGACAAATCTCTGTCAATAACAATTTGTGAATCAGCGCATATTTTTAATTCATCCAGATGCGTGGCAAGATAAATACTGTCATACATCTGTAACAAACTTCTAAGGAAGTCAGGTACTTTTTCAAGATTATCAGAATCACAAGATGTAAATCCTTCATCGAGAAATAGTTGATCGTATTGGATGCGACAGAATCCAATTTGATGAAAAGCGACGCGACAGGCCATACCAACAATAAATCGTTGAAAGCCAGATGCTTTTTCAATGACAGGACGACTGGAGCCATCGTGAACAAACCATGATAGAGTACTAATCTTATCGAGCCATTCACCTTCTAGACGCAAAGGACGGTCTTCACATATCATTTGAAGTACTGAATTAACATTATTTTCAATTAAAGGAGCAATATGAGATTTATAGAGCCATTCACGATATCCATCAAATGTATCAGACAGATAAGCAACAACTTCCATAACAGATTTGATACCAGATAGGTCAACACCTTCTACTTTATTTCCACAACGTGTTTCTAATTCTCTAACAAGAAGTTGTGTCTGGCGCATTTTTTCATTTTCTGTTTTCCAGGCAGTCCAGTGAGGATAAGCATCCATAACAGAGTGTAGCTCAGACGCTTTTTTATGCATCTCAATAACGTGTTTTACGTTTTCAATTTGAGTTAGTATACTTTTTCGTTTATCTGTTAAATTAACTTGAAATGTTTTGACAGTAAACAGAAGTTTGCCAATATATGAATGATATGAATACAATTGAGAATACCATAAATAATCAAGTTGTGAAGAACGCAACGCATATTCTGCCGAGCGTCTGTCTTTCTCAGAACAATAAATATTGTATTCTGTTTTCTTCTGATTCATCTGTAATAATTTTTGTTCAAAGTCTTGTTTCTCGAATGAGCTTCTGGTTAGAATACTGTCAAGATGTTTAATGGAATTATCTAATGTATCACATTCATTTTCAGCAGTATCATGTTTTTGACAGATAGCAGAGAATTCAAATTGCCATTGATCATAATCTTTCCAAAGTAATTCTTCATCAGAATACAATTTATGCATCTGGATATATTCAGTACATCCAGACAGAATGTCAGTAGCTACAGAGATATATTCTGTAACTTGTAAAATATCAAATGGAATTTCTTCATATACATATTCTGTTAATTGAGAACGCATCTGTTGAAGAGAACGTTCTAACAGAGGTAGTTCGAGAATATACTGATCGTATGTTTTTTTCCATGGTTGTAGTTTACATGCTTTACATTTGGCATTGAAGGGTATATCAGAGCATTCAGTAATATACAGAGACATTTCTTGACATTTCTTATCATTCATAAGGATTTCATTGGATAAAGTAGGAACATATTTAAGAGAATCTAATAGGAATCCTTCGAGATATTTAATGTAATCAATATCTTTAGTAAGTAACAATTCGTAAGTAGTATCAAGCCATTCGCGGGTTTTACTGGGTTTATTAGGGCGTTTATCAGTATGTTCATCTTTCTGTTTGCGTAACATTAAGAATTTCTTTCGTGCTACTTTCATATCTTTAGTGAGATTAGCAATCTGTGTAGGATATTCTTTACAGATGACAGACGATTTATAAAGTGCTTCAACTAAATCAGTATCATCATATACTTCAGAATATTCAGATGATTTGATTTCATTCCAGGTTTCAAACTCTTTATTCAAATCAAATAACTTCTGTGGATGTTCTATAGTATAACTTTCATTTATCTCGCGCAATTCATACAAAGATTTAGTTTTATAATATGGATGTTGTTCTAACTTCTGTTTAATTTTCATTAATTGATTAGTATATCTTAAATAGTCTGTATTTGAGTTTGGATCTAAATCAACAATATCAGAGAAGGAATGATAATCAAGTAATAGTTTAGAACATTGTGCTAATTCAATATCAATGACAGATAATTGAGATTCTAAGACAGAAAGGTCAGCAACATCTAATGACATCCATTCAGTATATTGTTTGATAGCATCAGTCATATTAAGATGAATAAGGTCGCGTTCAGAAACATGATTCCATTGATTCTGTAATAATGAAGAGATGTTCTGTATAGCTTCAACATTCTGTTTAGCATCTGCTAACTGTTTATCAAGATGAGGATCACGCGCTCCAATTGCACCTTTATAATACATATCGATCAACTCATAAGAATATTTATAATATTTATCAATCTCTTTTAAGAATGCTTTTAGTGAATTGATATGATCCATGGACATAATTCTATCAAGAAGAGTTTTTTGAGTAAGTTTATCAAGAGAGAAGAAATCTCTGTCAGCATTCTGTGATAACATGGCAGTCATAAGATATGTTTCAAGTGTTCCAATATGACTATCAATCCAGGGATGAACAGCACCTTTCTGTTGATGAATAATTCTTTCTTCTCCATCAAATATTTCAGACAGAATAATCTTTTCAAAGTTAATTTGTCTGGCATTTGAATTGGGTCTCATGACTCGTTGAAGAATGTATTTTTTATTATCCAATGAGAATGTAATTAATGTATTAGCCATTGTACCTGCAGGTTTCTTATCGCAAATTATACTACTGGTATAATTAGGATTTTCACGACTAGGAAAGCCTTCACCAAATAATGCAATACAGATGATTTCTAGAAAGTTAGATTTACCAGAGCCATTCTTGGCATTGATGATACAGATATTTTTAGTATTATCAAAATCGTAACTATTTCCATCGCGATAGTTTAGAATCCAATTCCATTGAAGATTATGAATATGTAGCTTGCCAGTAATAAGATGTTGTGTAGTAAACTTTTCAAATTCTTCAAGATATTTAGAAGATGCTTTGAGAATTTTATCAGAACGTTCGTTAATTTTAGTTGCAAGATCATCAGGATATCCAACAGTTGAAATGATAAGTTGTTCAGGATTCTTTAACCAGCCTTTCCATGAATCTGTAAATAACTTTTTATCAATTGTAACTTTATTCTGTATATATTCAACTAAAACTTCTAGAGAATTAATTTGAACAACTTCATTCTGTTCAGACTTCTGTTCTGTTTTTTCTTCAGATATTTTAGTAAATAAAACATTTTTATCTTCAAATAATTTCAAATCTATACTGTCTCCCAAAACTGAAATCTTGAGATGTTCTGGAAACCAATTTTGAGAAATAACATTTTGTACATTTGTATATTTTTTATTAACAATAATTTCTTCATTCTTCATTTTGACAAATCCATAAGGATTATGAACATGAAAAGCATGAACAAGTTTATCCTTCAAATTCCAAAGAAGATAACCATGTCCAAACAGAGGTTCTCCAAAGTCTTGTTGTATCAAACTTCCAGGATATCCCCATGGACTTTGTTCATAAGAGAATGTTTTGACATGTGAAGTAGACGGTAGAGGTGCAAAAGTATAATCAACTTCTGTTGCTCGATTTACTTGTTGCAAATGAATATCTCCTAAAAGGATTGCATCAAATCCTTGAAACCAATTGATAGGATAACCATTCAATATAGTCTGTCCTGTCTGTAGAGTACATCCTGAGATTGTTCCGTGAAATAATGCAATGTTATATTCAGAATCTCCTTTAGGAAATGGAGGGAGATTAGGAGAAATCCCTGTAGTAGCACCATATAACAGAGTATCTTGGATAGCTACTAATCCAAATGATAGATTGTGAAACTTGTATACATCTGTTTTATCAAGATAGTGAACATTGGGGATCTGATAACTCATTAAAGCAGAAATCATATCTCTTTCATTTGGAACATCTTGACGATAGTCATGATTGCCACGAATGACAAAGACAGATGATAAGATAGATAGACCTCTAAACAGATGAAGAGCTAGTTCTAGTCCATAGGGCTCTAATTTATTTTTATGATGAAAGAGATCGCCAGTAATGACAATGACAGCAGTGTTGTTTTTGATACTCTCTTGGTTTGAGAGAGATTGAAATAGATTATTGAATACAGTAAGATATTCTGTATATCGCGACTTGTCATGATTGCCTACACGGATGTGAATGTCAGAGATGTGAATGATGTGTTGTAATTTCATGTCTGAAGACGAAAGAGTAGTATTTGATATAGTAAATTCTCTGTCTGTTATGTTTACACTGTTTTCGGATGATTCATCAGAATCGTATTGTTTTACACAAGCGTGTCTTTGTTCTTCAAGGATACATACATTTGTACTATTTAGATTATATAGATCTCCAAGAGATTTTTTTATATATTTAGATTCAACCACTTTTATTTCATGTTTAATGTTTATGTGTTCTGATACTTCTTCAATAATATCCATTACAAACGATTCAAATCCATCAATTCGCATTCTCTCATATAATTTTGATTTTTTGCATGTGTTAAATGAAGAATAATGCTGACGAAGTCGTTCAGAAGGATTAATGGATGAACCATAATAATAGTATCCTTTAGCATTGTGTAATTTGTAAACATAGCCTTTCATTTTGCGCCTCTAGTATGCAAGTATACTTTTGCGCCCTGTAAATGGC
>Ga0209190_1000463_pt1 | contig 29558 bp, 24 predicted proteins | sample M_140205_XF_Meta_FD_187315 | JGI IMG/M metagenome (GOLD analysis project Ga0209190, IMG submission 187315) | Freshwater microbial communities from Lake Montjoie, Canada to study carbon cycling - M_140205_XF_MetaG (SPAdes) (version 2) | ecosystem: Environmental > Aquatic > Freshwater > Lake...
CAACGCGCCAGCTTCCTGGATACCTCTCGGTGAGCACCGTGGCCGTGCCTGCGCCGGGCGCCATTGCGTTGCTTGGCATGGCTGGTTTGATGGGGCGGCGTCGGCGGTGAGTTTTTTGGGGGGAGATTTTGAAGATTGATGAGCGCCCTGTTGAGAGATGGGGTGCTTTTTTATTTAGCTCCGCAGCAGGCGAGTTAATTAAATTATTTAGTCAGCCAACACAATTCGAGCTAAACTAACTTTTCGTCACGGATTGGAAGATTAAAAGTACCGTCATCACTCGTACTCGCTTCTATTCTTATATCTCCCGCGTCATCCGATATATTTACATAAGCTTCATTATCTGAAGATATACCCAGCCTTACTCGATCCATTTCGTCTGAATCCATTAGATGAATTCCAACATGCCCGCTCAGATTCGTTGTTGCTGCAACACGATAATTGCCTGCTTCGTCTAAAAGATATAATCCAGATTCATGATCGTGCTTGGTCTGAGTAACTAGAATAATTCTAGAATTATTATCTTTATCAGAAAAAATCATATTTGCTTCGCCATTTTCGAAAGTGCCGCAACTAATCAAAGTGCGATTCTCTTTATCTACGACATCACAACCGTAACAATTAAGATTATTGAACCTGCTTTGACCGGAGCGCAACTTTGAAATTTCATCTCGGAGACTTTTAATTACCAATGCAAGTTGTGTAATTTGATCTTGATAATTATTCATTTTAAAATAAAACCTTATGATTCAAATTTGGCATTAGGAAGTTTTATAGTTCCATCTCGCTCAACTTCGGCACATATGATGGGTATTCCATTTTTATCGCCCATTCGTAGAGACGTGTAACTAGAACATGTCGTTGCAGCGATTCTTTGCTTTCCGTTCTTGTCATAGAAGGCGACATATGGATCGCCGTCCCTTGACGTCGTCAAAGACAATCTAACTTCACCGCTTTTATCATGCCAAGTTATCCCCGTGGGTGAAATTCCTGATCGCATTTTCGAAACCTCAAAACTGAGCCGCACGTTTCCGTCATTATCCACGCATTCCATTTCTGGTACCCCCCACTCGTTCACTTTTGCAATAAATCTTGGCATGCCTTTGTCATCCAGAACCTGCCATTGATTGCAAACAAGATTACTGAACGTAGCATCACCGGACTTCAATTCCTCAATCTCGACTTGAAGCGCTTCAACCTGAGCCGTTAACTCTTGTATTTGTTTTTGGATGTCTTGCATATTTACAATAGTACTTCAAGAGGTCGTCAACGAGAATCCACTTGCATGTCAACAACGTTTCGAGAAAACAAAAATCGATCTTGATTATGTTGGCCGCCGCGCGTTGCTTCTACATCAGGCATTCGATTGAAGCCCGCCCACTCATCGCCATCCGAAAGCATCCATTCTGGAAACACACCGGTCTTTGTTGCTATTTGCTCCATTAACCCACCACGGCCAAACCTATCGTAATTGCCGCCGAAACCATGATCCTGAAGAAGCAGCGCATATGGAGCTCGACAGCCCGTCTGACAATAAAGAGCGTCATAGGTGGCGATGCCATCAGCCCCAAGATAAATTAGTGCTAGTCGTTCCGGGCCATGGTCATTGCCATATCCAATCTCACGATCGAAAATGCACAAAACACCATAGGGCTGTACTCCACTGCTACTCATCCAGGATTTAACCCAGTCTTGACTAGACCTACGTAACTCCACAGGATCTACATGGGGACGCCAACCCGTTGGCACAAGATCCTGAATCGTTAGGTCTTGCTTCAACGCAATTTTATATCCACGCAACCTATGAGCGGAATCCGGCGCCAAGCTGGCAAGAATAGATTCCTTAGTCATGCCGTAGTCCGCATAAACAAAGCAGTGCGCAGCATGCGAAGCTGCAAAAACTGTAAATGGGTGGCCATCGCCTCCAGCCCCGGGATAGAAAACGGTTCTAGATTTCAAAAAATCACTCGCATCTACTCGTTCCCCCTGGTTATAACTGGCAAGCCAATCCGGCATTCTTTCGGCAAATTTGCTTAGATACTCTCGCGGTGTACTTGGCATGGATAGTCCCCTTTAAATTGTGTTTGTATTTTGCAATGATCAACCCCGACTGAAGGATTGCATAATAGCAAACGTAGATAATGCAATTCGATTAAAAACACGTAAATTACAAACTGCAAATTGGCTGTCTTGCGTCACAAACTACCCGCGCAAGCGTTCTATTATGTGTGGGACCTGACCGCGCTTTCAAGTTCACTTTCAACTGAATCTAACTGAAGGAGTAACGCATGTTTCGATGGATCTTCCGAGTGATGGCAACGGGACCGCGCGCGGGCGGTTGGCAAGAAATGCAAGTGCCTGCGACAAGCGCGCAAGAGGCCGAGGACATTGTGAAGCGCTCCACTGGCGCCACCGGCGCGAAATCGCTTGGTCATCTGGGACCGTATGTGTCGCCGAATGATTTGCGCGACTCGGCGGATCCACCGCGCGGGCGTATTGGTGGCCCGCAACAGCAACGCCTGGATCCGAGCACTTTCGGGAAACGGTCCTGGGAGCCGGATATGAGCTGTGACAATCCTGCGGATGATGGTGAAAATCAGTAGCTGCGAAGACACGCCTCAGACTTGCGCCGGTCTTGCGTGTTTCAAAAAAACTTTGTAATTATGCAAATCCCAACTGTTAAGCTGCCACCATGACAGGTCAAGCATCCAGGGGCTGGGACTCCAACTTTCCAATATTTACGTCAACGGGACGCGACACAATTATGTCGTCGCTGGTGAAACTGATTCCCGACGCGTCACCAGAACAAATTCGCGCTTGGAAAGAATCAATTCCCCCGCTGCAGAATGAAGCAAGTGAAGTGCTCGGCGCAGATCCGCAAGCAAAACGATTCAGCGCAATTCTTGAATACGTCATGCCAATGGAGTCGCGCAGGCCAGACTGCATTTTTTTAATCGATGGAGCAATACTTGTTCTAGAGCTCAAAGGTAAATCTGAAGTCACTCAAGCAGATATAGATCAGGTTGCGGCTTATGCGCGCGATCTTAAGTGCTACCACCGTGACTGCGCAGATAGACCGGTGCACGCGCTACTTGTTCCCACCAAAGCCAAAGGATTTGTTGGAACACGGCAAGGCATATTTATTTGCGGCCCTGATGCAGTGGATGATTTGGTCTCGCGCCTTGATCGTGATAAGCAAACCGCAATTCCGGTTGAGAAATTTCTAGAAGAAGAGGCCTATAGACCACTTCCAACATTAGTTGCCGCCGCTCGAGAACTTTTTACAACAAACAAGTTGCGCCGAGTTCATAAAGCTGCAGCTGCAACAGAACCAACCGTAACCAGAATTCGCGACATTGCCAGAGAAGCTGCTAGAACTAAAACGCGCAAACTGATTTTACTTACCGGCGTTCCTGGCGCAGGTAAAACACTTGTTGGACTTCATACAGTTCACGGCCATTGGCTTGATGAACTTGCGATTGATCGCGGCACTGGCAAGCCGCCCGCGCCAGGAGTATTTCTTTCTGGGAATGGGCCGTTAGTAGAAGTGCTGCAATATGAATTGCGTGATGCCGGCGGCGGTGGAAAATTATTTGTCCGCGGCGTAAAGGATTACATCAAGCGATATTCAGGCAGAGCCAACCTAACGCCACCAGAACACGTTCTTGTATTTGATGAAGCGCAACGCGCATTCGATCGCGCAATGGTTGCTTACAAGCACGACATTCCAATTGCAGAAGCAAAAAGTGAACCGGAACTCTTTATTGAATTTGCGGAACGCATTCCAGAATGGTGCGTTGTGGTTGGCTTAATTGGTGGCGGCCAAGAAATTCATAAGGGTGAAGAAGGCGGCATTCGACAGTGGCGTAATGCCATTGCCGCAAGCCCTGGCGCCGCTACTTGGACGGTACATGCTCCGTCTGGTATCGCAAACCTATTTGAGGTATTACCAAATCCAGTTGTGATTGAACCCACGTTAAATCTGGATAGAGAACTTCGATTTCACCTGGCAAAGAATGTTCATCGGTTTGTAGCGCAAGTTCTAGAAGGCAATCCCGCAACAGAGAATGCCGCAATTGCACAGCAACTGAATTTGGATGGCTACCACTTTCGTATTACTCGTGACTTTGCTGCTGCGAGGGAGTATTTACAAAAACGTTATAAAGATGAACCCGAACGCCGGTTTGGATTGATCGCTTCAAGTAAAGACAAGGGTCTGAAGCGATTCCGAATTTATAATGACTATCAGTCGACCAAGCGGGTGAAGTTTGGACCGTGGTATGGCGATGCCGAAGATCACCCAGCTCGACATTCATGCCGCCTACTTGAAGATTGCGTGACAGAGTTTGGTGCGCAAGGTCTAGAACTTGATGCGGCGCTTATGGCATGGGGAACAGATTTTCGTAAATTAAATGGCAAGTGGAGTACAGGTGACTCAGGCAAATATGACAAGTCCGTTGAAGTACGAGACCCCTACCAACTTCGTTTAAACAGTTACCGAGTGTTGCTTACACGCGGGCGTGAAGCGACGGTGATCTTTGTTCCTCCAGTACCAGAGATGGATGAGACCTTTGAGTATTTGGTTGCGTGTGGAGTGACTGGCGTTTAAAAAATATCTCGGTCAATTAAATTTCGGACCAAATAATCTATACAAAGAGAGGCAATACATGCGAGCATGGATATTTCTGTTCGGGGCAATTTTGGCAGATGTTGTTGCTACTTCTTGCTTAAAAGTAGCAAGTGGTTCTCTTCGGCCATGGCCAATTGTCGGTGCCGTTACTGGCTATATAGTTGCATATTCTCTGATGTCATTGGCCTTAAAATCTGTCCCACTGGCAATCGCATATGCGATCTGGTCCGCCGTTGGAATCACGTTGATCACACTTGTTGGCAGTGTGATCTTTAACCAACGATTGTCGGTCGGAAGTTCATTAGGAATTGCACTGATTGTTCTTGGAGTTGGGGTTCTTGGCGTATCCACACCCGCGTCCCTGTCCTTGGACCAAACTACAAATGCGAACCCAGAAGTGGACGCAAAGTGACGCGTTGTGATACTGATTGACGCGATGTTACGCTCTTGATAATTTGCCCCCATGCCGTTTGAACAAAATGGAATTCGTTACTACTCGAAATCTGAAACCGCAAACGCAATTGGGGTTTCAAGACAAACCCTATATCGCTGGATTCAAGATCGCAAAGTTCCTTCACCACGCTTTGAGCGCAAGAGAGACGGAAGGTTGTTTTACTCTGAATCCGAATTTCAGTTAATCGAAGCATTTACAAATGGGATCGAACAACTTCACGAAACACGGGAGTGCCAACTGCTTGCATTCCCCAATAAATCTACAGGGGACACGCCTTGAAAGAAACACTCAAGACCGTTCTTATTTTTTCTGGCGGCATGGATTCTACCACTCTGCTCTACCACCTTCATCGTGAAAAACATGACATCTTTGCACTGAGCGTCAACTATGGACAACGGCATCGTGTTGAACTTGAATACGCACGCAGGCTTGCAAATGAATTAAATGTGCCGTTCGAGATAGCTGATCTTCGTTCCATTACAAGATTAATTTCGGGATCAAGCCAGACAGATGATTCGGTTCCGGTTCCACTTGGTCATTACAACTCAGAAAATATGAAAGCGACCGTTGTTCCCAACCGCAACATGATCATGCTTGCCGTTGCTACTGGTTGGGCAATCCAACTGAAAGCAAATCACGTTGCTTATGCAGCGCACGCAGGAGACCACACAATCTACCCCGATTGCAGGGAAGAATTTGCCGATGCAATGAGCCTCGCTATCGGGTTGGCCGATTGGCACCAAGTCTCACTTCTACGCCCCTTCGTAGCCATGACCAAAACACAAATTGCAACCTACGGATGCAAATTAGGTGTGCCATTTGAACAAACCTGGAGTTGCTATGTTGGGGGAACGGTTCACTGCGGTGCCTGTGGCACTTGTATTGAACGTCGAGAGTCATTTATAGAGGCGGGGATTCAAGACCCTACTAAGTATGGCGAAGGGGCACCCATGCTGAAATTTGAAAAAGGCAAGGGTTCCACGATCGACTGGTCTCGTACACTCACTGGTTGTTCAATGCCCGTACATCTACTGCGGCAAGAAAGTCAAATCTAATGTCTTACAGCGTCAAAGAAATCTTTTACACAATGCAAGGCGAGGGCGCGCAAAGTGGGCGGCCCGCCGTGTTCTGCCGATTTGCTGGGTGCAACCTATGGTCTGGTCGCGAGAAAGATCGAGCAACTGCGATTTGCCGATTTTGCGACACCGACTTCGTCGGCGTCGATGGAGATAACGGAGGGCGATTTGAAACCGCAGAATCTTTTGCAACTGCCGTCCGTGCTCAGTGGAAGCCCAATGACCCAACAGTGAAACCGTTAGTTGTTTGCACAGGTGGCGAACCTCTACTTCAACTCGATACTGTTGCGGTCAAAGCGTTACAAGATCTGGGCTTTGAAGTTGCTGTCGAAACTAATGGAACCCAGTCCGCACCAAAGAATATCGATTGGATATGTATGAGCCCTAAAGCCGGAACAAAAATCGTTTTAACAGAAGGCGATGAACTGAAATTGGTTTTTCCGCAACCAGACCTTCAACCAAGTTCTGTTGAACATCTTCAATTTAAGAACTGGTTCTTGCAACCGATGGACGGCCCAGAGAGAGATAAGAATGTACAACTCACTCTTCAATACTGCCTGGCGCACCCACGTTGGCGATTAAGTTTGCAAATGCATAAACTTGTTGGAATCCGGTAATAGCCAAATAAAAAATTTTGAAAGGACTGACAAATGATGAACTGCTCTAAGGTTTACTCCGAAATCCCATTTGCTCACCGACAGTATTTACATCCTGGTCATTGTTCGCGTATTCACGGACACAACTGGACAATCAAATTAACTTTTTCGTGCGATTCTTTTGATACGTGTGGATTCGTTGTTGATTTCGGAAAATTGAAATACATCAAGGCCTGGATTGACGAACACCTGGACCACGCATGTGTAATTGCAATCGAAGACCCTTCACGCGAAATTATTCGTAAATTGGAACCAAATCTCATTAAAGCTTATGAGGTTCAAAATTCATCTTGCGAAGGACTTTCGCAGCACCTCTGGGAGATCTTCTCGGCACTCCTTTGCAAATATGAAGGATCGCGAGCGTGGATCTCGCAATTTGAATTATTTGAAGATTCCCGCAATGCAACTTGTTATGTACCACCAATCGCTGATATCACCCGAGTGCGCTTTTCTCAGTCATCACCAACGGCAGTTACAACTGCTACAACCAAATCACAACCGCGCGAGGCGACCGTATGACAACTGCAAATATTGGCGCAATGCCCGACGTTCAAAATCAGAATGATCTGCGCGGGATTGCGATTGATAAGGTTGGCGTGAACGAATTACGTTACCCCATCACGGTATTAGACCCTCAAAACGGCAAACAAGATGTTGCGGCCACAATCAGTATGTCCGTTAGTCTTCCTCATCATTTTAAGGGGACGCACATGAGCCGATTTATCGAAGTGCTTAATGAGTACCGAGGCGAACTCACAATGCGAACAATCCCCGCACTGCTTGCGCGCATGCGCGAACGACTAGAAGCTGATACAGCCCACATTGAAGTTGCTTTTACATATTTTCTTGAACGGGCGGCTCCCGTTACCGGCGCCCGTGGATTGATGGATTATCAATGCAAATTTAGTGGGCAATTAAATTCCGTTGCTAGCGACTTTGTATTGGAGGTCACAGTTCCGGTAGCAAGCCTTTGCCCATGTAGTCGGGAAATTAGCGACTATGGCGCCCACAACCAACGCGGGCATGTCAAACTTGAGGTTCGAAATGCCCCAAACACCGATGTGATTTGGATCGAAGATTTAGTAGCCATTGCTGAAAAATCAGCTTCTGCACCCGTTTATCCACTCTTAAAGCGAGCTGACGAACGATTTGTCACGATGCAGGCCTATGACAATCCGGCATTTGTTGAAGACATTGCCCGGGCCGCAGCGGCACAATTAATGTCTGACCCACGGTTGGCGTGGTTTCGTGTGGGCATAACCAACTTTGAAAGCATCCATAACCACAATGCATTTGCCAACATTTCGTGGACTCGGCCGGCATGATCTTAAAACTACATTTTGACAACATTTAGTCCTACTGTAGTTAATTGATCTACTTGAACATACTCCCCTTGTAGTTTAATATGTTCGAGCCATGAAACGACGCCTTCACATTGTTGTCACTTGCACAAAACAAAAGAGCGTGGCTGCAGCGCCAAACTTGTGCTTAAGCGACATCGGCGCAAATGATCTTTCAAAAAGATTTGCCCAATGGCAACACCGCCTTGAAACAACAACCGACACACATGTCATTGATCGTCTTTACAACGGCGACCACTGGGTAACCGCTAAACAGTTATTAGAGATTGCTACGACGGCTGGGGTGGATGCTTCGCTATCAGTGATCTCCACTGGTTTAGGCCTTGTAAAGAACCACGAAAAAGTTCCCGCTTACTCAGCCACATTTTCACCCACACACTGTGACGCCGTCAGTCGAAAGAAAGAGGACTTTGTTCTTTGGTGGGACATGCTTTGTAAATGGAGACGAGAAAAGCGTAAATCACCCGCCTCTATCAAAGATCTTGTTGCCACAGATCCCAACGCTTCGTTCCTGATCGTTGTTTCCAATTCATATTTATCCGCTGTTCAACCTGATCTGGAACGCGCGATCAGTGAACTTGGTAATAGCGGTGAATTACTTGTGGTGTCTGCTGGGGCAAATCCGTCGGGACCACTGGCTCAATTTTTGCTGCCGGCCGATGCCAGATTTCAAGAGAAACTTGGGGGTATTCGTCGTTCGCTGAATATCCGCCTTGCTAAAAAACTCCTTCAGGAATTTCCAAGCGGTCGTTGGCGTGCAGATCGAGTTATTGAAAATTTTAGAGCACGTTTAAAAAAATTACCGCCCCTTGAAATACACAACAGAACCCCCACAAGCGATGCGGAAGTTAAGAGGTTTATTGCTGGTGGATTGCGCGCCAAGCCCCCGCTATCTAAAACAGTTTTACTACGTGAGTACCGTCAATCAGGCCGAGCATGCGAACAGCAACGCTTTGGTCGAATTTATCAAGCATCCCTGGAGGCCAAACGTGCCAGCTAAAAAAGCCAAAGTAATTCGTGTTCGTTCACTTCGTGTTGTACAGGATGCAGCGCACCCCTTATTTCTTTTCACTCTTTCGGCAAGCGAATTGTTTGATGTTGCCGACGTTTCACGCGTATCTCGAGACGACACTGGAAAACTGATTGGTTACCAACGCGCCGAAGTTCGCCGACACGTTCGCGACATCGTGGATTATCTGGACTCGAAAGAAGTTCTTTTTCCAAATCCAATTATCTTGGCTCTCACTTCTAAAGCTCGTTTCACAGGAAGTCGAGGACCTCGCGTGGGTGTCGATGGTGTGACAGCTGGAACGCTTGAAATACAACTGCCTCGCAACGCAAAATCAAAACCAGCCTGGATTGTTGATGGCCAGCAACGTGCACTCGCGCTATCCAAAGCCAAACGGCAAGATCTAATTGTTCCGGTCAACGCATTCATCGCTGATGATGTTGCTATTCAACGTGATCAGTTCTTACGTATCAACAACACCAAACCCCTTCCACGCGGATTGATTACAGAATTGCTTCCTGAAGTCACTTCACCGCTACCTGCAGTTATGGCTGCGCGGCGTCTTCCGTCCGTCATGTGCGACATGCTGTGCCGTACTGAAACCTCCCCGTTCTATGGCATTGTCCGCAGACATTCTGCGCCACCAGAAGAACGCGCAAAGGGAGTAATTCAAGACACATCCATTATCAAGATGCTTCAAGAAAGCATTGAGTCCCCCACTGGATGCCTCTTTGCGTATCGCAACATTGCAACCAACGAAACTGATACCGCCGGAATGTGGACTGTCGTTGTTACATATTGGGATGCGGTTCGCCGTGTCTTTCCAGAAGCCTGGGGCAAACCACCAGAAAAAAGTCGCCTCATGCATGGCGTTGGAATGCGTTCCATGGGTCGATTAATGGACCGAATGATGTCTTCTTATAATCCGCGCGATCCACATTTCCGCCGTCACTTAATGGCCGACTTAGTAGCACTTAAAGACGTATGTCATTGGACCGAGGGAAACTGGGAAGGACTTGGTGGCCAACCGTGGAATGAATTGCAGAATGTGCCGCGGCACATAAACGTTCTTTCCAATTTTATTATTCGCGCCTATTTGCATAATAAAGGCGGTCACTCATGAAATTTATGTTCCCAGACAGCCTGGACTTGGTGGATCCAACTTTTAATTTCGAAACCGAAACCCGCAATCCAAACCGAATCCGTCAACAGCAAGATATCTATCCCCACGAACTCTTCGCTGCCCCGCCTTATCATGGCATGTTGGTCTCCAAGGCGATTGTGGATGGCAGTGAAGGCGGAAGTAGTAAATACACAATTGCACAACGACAAAGACTTCTACGCGGAGGCGTTCGTGAATTTTTCCGTCTTGATCGAATGGATGGGACGACTCATCTTCAAACCATGGGTGATTGCGGAGGGTTCAGTTATGTCAAAGAAAATGAACCGCCGTACTCCGTTGAAGATGTCATTGACTTTTATCAAGCGTGCGGATTTGATTACGGCGTCTCCGTTGATCACGTCATTCTTGGTTACAGATCGCCAACCACTCCCCTTCTCTTGAATGATGATGCGGAAGTCACCGCGTGGCGTAAACGCCAAGCAATTACAATTAAATTGGCCAAGGAATTTCTAGCTTCACATGTCCGTCGTCAATGTCGGTTCGTTCCTGTTGGGGTTGCGCAGGGATGGAGTCCCGCCTCATATGCCGAGTCAGTTTATGAACTACAAAAAATGGGATATGAACATTTGGCGCTTGGAGGACTTGTTCCACTCAAGAGTCATGAAATTCTTGAAGTGCTGGCAGAAATCTCTTTAGTTCTGCGAAAGGGAGTGAATATGCACTTATTTGGTGTGACCCGTTGTGATCACATCCGTCGCTTCCAAGCATTTGGAGTAACTAGTTTTGATAGCACCTCCCCTTTCAGGCAAGCATTTAAAGATGAAAAAGACAATTACCACACCTTAAAACGTCCGTACACCGCGATACGCGTGCCCCAAGTTGACGCCAATCCCACATTCAAGAAACGAATTCTTGCGGGTCTAGTAAAGCAAGATCTGGCGCGCGAACTTGAACGCGCATGCATGACAGCCCTTATTGGTTACGACCGTGGGACGGTTTCAATAAACGAAACGCTTGACCTTCTGACCCGTTATGAGTGCCTACACGATGGCAAAATACAACGGACAGAAATCTATAGAGAAGTATTGTTAGACCAACCATGGAAGCAATGTCCTTGCGAAATTTGCCGAAAAGTTGGAATTCATACAATTATATTCCGTGGCTCCGAACGTAACCGCCGACGCGGCTTTCATAATTTGTGGGTATTTAAAAACCGACTGAAGAATGAACTTGAACTCCCTTCACAAGCAGCAACTTTGCAAACGCACTTAGGTAACGAACAATGAATAAACAAAAAACACTACAACTCCCCGCACTTGAAATCCGCCAAGGACCCACACGCGTGCTTTATAGTTTCGCAGTCGATGGGAAAATTTTGCCACAATTCACCACAATTTCAAGACTGCATCGTGAGTCAGATAATGGGCTGTTTGGATATCAACGGCCCGAAGTCCTCTCGCATATCGCTGAAATTCGAAGGTATCTGGAATCACAAGACCCAATTATTCCAAACGCCCTTGTAGTTGCCTTTGATGAGTCTGTTCACTTCGAACCACTGCCCCACAATAATGAAGGATGCAGTCGTATGGGAACACTGACGATCCCAATCGTTGATGAGGATGATCCGAACAAACCGGGTTGGATTGTCGACGGACAACAACGGGCTGCGGCAATTCGCGAAGCAGCCATCAAGTCGTTTCCGATTTGTATTACGGGCTTTATTGCAGCCTCAGATCAGGAGCAACGCGAACAATTTATTTTAGTGAACTCCACTAGACCGCTCCCAAAGGGCCTGGTGTACGAATTGCTTCCAGCGACAGTTTCCACCCTGCCCTCATTGCTACAACGCCGGAGATTTCCAGCAACATTGCTGGCACGACTCAATCAAGATGTGAATTCACCACTCTTCGGTCTTATCGAAACCCCCACAACGCCAGAAGGAACCATTAAAGATAATTCTATTTTGCGAATGCTTGAAAACAGCTTGACAGACGGAGTTCTGTACCGGTTTCGAGATGCTGAGACCAACGAGCCAGACACTGAACGGATGTTTGCCGTGCTCTGCGCCTTCTGGAGTGCGGTACGAGACGTATTTGGGGAAGCGTGGGTTTTACCCCCGCGAAGAAGTCGTTTAACACATGGCGCTGGCATACTTGCAATGGGCTTTCTTATGGATGCGATTGCGGATCGTCACCGCAACAATCGCTTTTTAAGTACAGCAGATTTTGCAGCCGATCTTCGCCCACTACAAGAAGTGTGCAGGTGGACAGAGGGTCACTGGGACTTTGGGCCGGGCCTACAACGTAAATGGAATGAGATTCAGAACACAACAAGGGATATTCGTGTTCTATCTAATTACCTGCTTGTTCAATACCGAACACTGGTGTGGAATCGCGGGGTTGTTGGGAATGAAACGCGCTAATTTTTGAATAACCAAACTCACAAACTGGGGAAAATTAATTACAAATTGCTATCATCTGCAATCTGCTATAACCCGGAGGCATGATGAAAGAAATTGACGTTGTAGATTTATTAAAAATACTTACCGAAGAAAAAAACGGGATATTGGTCAATTCTGTAAATGACTGCCTTGCAATTATTGAAAAAAATGTAGAACAAAATGGCCAAAAAGACCGCGCAAGTGCACTCAGGCAACTTATTATAATAGCGCAACAATATGAATATAAAAGGCTAACATTACTTATTCATAATAAGATTGATGATGAAATTTTAAAAAATTCTGGGGTAAATGCATTTTGTATAAAGAATAGTAACTGGAGCGCACAACTAGACGATTCGGGGTGGGGTAATGAACGTAGTAATAAATATTTACCAAACCAAATTATTACAGAAAAAAGAAAACATAATGAAATCAGCTCAGACTGTGTATTAAACAGAATAGGAATTAAAAGCTATTTATCAAATGCACAAAAGGATGCGATTCGTGCAATATTGACTGCGCCGTCCCGAGCAGTTCTATTAGTAATTATTCCAACAGGGGGCGGCAAAAGCTTATGTCTTCAACTACCAGCGCATTATTGGAATAAAACTGCTGAAATTAAAGGAACAACAGTAGTTATTGTTCCGACTATAGCTTTAGCCCTAGACCAAGAAATTGCCATCAAAGCATTCTTTAAGGATGAGGGAGAAGCAGTAGCACTAACTGGCGATACAGAGCCAATTAAAAGGAAACTAATTTTAGAAAAAATAAGAAAAGGTGAAATCCCTGTTGTATTTATGGCGCCAGAAATGGCCCTTGGTAGTGAAGGAAGTCATGCCCTGAAAACTGCTGCAGAGAATAAAAAACTAAACAGCTTGGTTATTGATGAAGCGCATTTGATTACTTCTTGGGGAAGAAAATTTCGACCTAGTTTTCAACGCTTAGCAAAATTTAGAAGCGAACTATCCGATATACATCATGGGATGAGTACTGTATTGCTATCGGCAACAATTTCGACAGAAAGTAAAAAAACATTAACTGAATTTTATGTGGGGGACAAAGATAATTTTAAAGAAATAAACGGTGCTTCGTTGCGTAATGAACATGAATATGCTGTATTAAACGCAATGAGTGAAATAGATCGTGATGATCTTACTGAAAACCTAATCGGGCGTTGCTTACGGCCATTCATTATTTATACAACAAAGATTGCGCACGCAACAAAACTTTCTGACCGATTTAAAAATAAAGGTTTCAGCCGACATAGATGTTTCACTGGGGACACCCTTCCGGCGGAACGTAAAATAATCATTCAGGAATGGCGTAAGGGGGAAATTGATTTTGTTGTCGCAACATCCGCATTTGGAATGGGAATCGATAAAGCAAATGTACGTACCGTAATTCATCCCACGCTTCCGGAATCGCTTGATCGTTTCTACCAAGAAGTTGGTCGAACTGGTCGAGATGGTTATAGTGCACTTTCTATAGTAATAAGAAACCCAGGTGATTTAGAAACCGCTAAACGAATGTCCTTGATACTTGAATCTATAACTGCTGCAATGCGATGGAACTCAATGTGGCGTAATCAAATAAGAAATATACGGCGAGATTTAATAAACGATGAGAAATTTACATTTTTGATTGACCTGGATGATCGTGCATACCATGTACAAGCCCAAAACGACTACAGTGGAAGAACGAACTGGGAGTGGAATGCAGCTACAGCACTACTTATGGAACGCGCAAAATTAATTGAGATTGAAACAGATGATAACTCTGGCGACAAAAGTTGGACTATAAGTGCGACAGAGGAAACATGTCATTTATTTGGGGACGACAATTGCTTGGCAAGCCAGATAGAACCAACAAGAAAAATTGAATACGAATCAAATATAAAAATGCTGGACCAACTTAACAAAGTTCTAACTAACGACAACAATACATGCATTATGAAAGCATTCGCAGAAACTTACGATTTAGTGGAACCAAATTATTGCGGTGTCTGTCCGGTATGTCGAACCCAGCAAAATCATTCGCATTTCTTGGAACAGAAATACCAAGGCGTTTCAAATTGGCGTTTAAAGCCTGCAAAAATGAGCGACTTGACGATTATCATTAAACAAAAATTGGGCGGGGATGAGAATGAGAATCAATGGTTGATTCAAGTTTCTGAGAATGAAAAAGTCGAAAGCGAATTAATAAAAAGAATTTTGAAAGAGTTAGCTAACGAAGGATTTCATCAATTTATAATTCCAAAATCTATAAGAAACCAAGTAGTTGAATATATATCTGAAACAAAGTCAATTGGAATCATAGAAGAAATTGAATCGTTCCAAAATGTAACTAAAAAAATTCATGAAATTCCAACAGTATTACTTTTTATTGAAATTAAAAATAATAATAATAACGAAATATCAAAAGGGCTTGAACAACTGCGTTTATATTTAGAAAATGATGCGCAAATAAAACCCAAAACAGTAATAATTTTCCAAAGCGGACTTTTAAATCCAAATAATGCAGAACAGGCATTTCAGGAAACTTTGAACGGTCGTCAATGCGATCAAAAAGTATTTAAATTTTAAAATTATTTTGAGGATTACTCATGGCAGAATTAATTAATAAAATTACTTGTAGACCGAGAAGAGTTCAGGCAATATTTAATGTCTTAAAAAAGGTAGATGAAAGCGACAGTAAAAATTTTTATAAGTATTTTTGCTTAACAGAAAATACAATTGAAGAAACATTGCAGGGATGCGAATTAATTGGATTAATTAAAAGACAAAACGACGGGATTTGTTTGACTAATGAATATATAGCGTGCAGTGATTGGAATGGCGCCAGAAAAAAAATTGCACTCAATATTCTAAGCGCTAGAAATAAAGATGATCACAATTATAGATTTTGTCAATTCTATGGATGGCTGATTAATTACAAGGTCACTATTAGACCGAATGATTATGTCAAATTAGCTGAAGCCCATAATCGAGAACTAAATTTATCCTCTGAAACAGGTATGAACGAAACAAAAGTTCTGCGTGCCCAAGATTGGGCCGTCGAACTTGGCCTTGGTTGGTGGTGGAAAGATCCTGGTTTAAGATTTGAAGCAATTCCTACAGAATTTATCGAGTGGCTATTACCAGAATTGCTTGAAGACAACCCGATTGAGGGAACTACTTTTATAGATAAAGTTTCAAATTTCGCCCCATGGATTGTATCTTCAAATAAAATTAATATAAATACACAGGAATTGTCGTCTGGACTTTCGCAAAGCCTTAGACAGCTTCATGGAAGAAATAAAATTAAATTGATTACTTCTAGGGACGCTGTATCAATTACCCAGTTTAATGAAATTGGTTTAGATAACAATGATATTGGTAAAAGTTTTTGTCAAATTTCGAAACCTGGAGTCTTGCAATGACATTTGAAAAATTTGTATGTTGGAACAGAGAATCTTTAGTAAATTTAATGCAGACTGAGGCTACAAGACCGGCTAATGAATTATTTCTTGCTTCCCATACGCCACTTAATAACCTCAAGGTTGAAATTAATACAGAAATAAATTCAGAAGAAAGCCTTGCAACTCATATTCTTACAAAAACTAATGAGCACACTTTTATTATTGTGAAAGGAGTAAATGGTTCGGGGAAATCACACCTAATTAAATGGCTACACACCCGAATAGCACGTATAACAAATACAAAAGTTATTTTTATTGCAAGACATAACGCTAGCCTTAGAGGTGTACTGGAACAATTGGCAACATCATTAGATGAGCCAAAACTCATTGAAGGACTACAAGTTGTTAATGATTATAATATACTAGGCAGGCAAAAAGAATTTCTTGATAAGTTGGCTACTTTCACAAATCCAAATCTTCTTAATGCAGACTTTCCAAATTCCAAATTTGCAGACGAGATTGGTTTATGTGAATTGCTAACAGATCAAGGGGTCCGAAATATTATGCAAACAAACCCGGGGCCTGTTTGGCGAATTTGCGAGCACCTTATGGAAGGACAAACTGAAATTAAAGAAGACCAAAATAAATTTACATTGGAAGATATTAATCTTATTTGTCGAAAGCCAGTTAATAATTTTACACCTCAAACTCAATCAAGCTTACGCATGATTAGAAATATTCCTGATAACCAAAAGATTTTGGTTGATATTTTAAATAATCGACTGCCTGACGCTATACGTGAACTATTTAAAATTGATAAGAGCAGTTTACCATTAGGATTTAAAAAAATTAGAGAGTCCCTTCACAGAAATAACACTAGGCTATTACTATTAATTGAGGATATTTCCTGCTTTACAGGGGTAGATGATCAGTTAATTGAAGCCTTAATAACCGATTCAGGTGATATGGCACCAATTTGCACTGTATTAGGGATAACTGATCAATATTACAATTCTTCGATACTGCCGAAAGGAAATATAAGAGATAGAATCACTCATTTGATTTCATTAGATGGCAATGACGAAAATACAAATATACTTTCAAGTGACGAGGATCGTGACAAATTTGTTGCGAATTATCTAAATGCCATCCGTGCAAATAGGGAAGACCTCAAATATTGGGAAAGTAACCTTGATAGCGAACACCCCTCAGTGCCGCCGAATCGGTGCACTGATTGTCATCATAAGAATACATGCCATGAGTCATTTGGGGTGGTAAATGGCATAGGACTATACCCATTTAACTCCAAGTCTATTAATAATTTTGTGGGTGCGCTTTACGACACCGATAAAGGGCGTCCTGCGCCAACCCCACGACATTTAGTAAAGTTTTTAAAACATATTATGCCCACGGAAATGGATTTAAATAACGGAACTTTTCCTAGTGAATTACCCCCAGCATATATAAATTTAGAAAGATTACTAAATCAAAGAGACTCTGTAGTACAATCAGCAGCCCTAAATTTTCCAAATCACACCAGAGAAGCTGAAGTTTTAATGCGTATTTGGGGCGATAATTTATCTGAAAATTTAAGTGGCCTTTCTAAAAATTTATTTGTAGCACTTGGACTTGGTTTGCCAGGGATACACGGTGAAGATAGTCCTAAGCAAGAAGGTAAAAAAACACTTCCGCCACCACCTCCGCCACCAATTGATATTGGGATCAAAACCATTCAAGATCGTATGCGTAATGCAGTTTTATGGGGAAAGGATAAAAATACACAACTTCAAAATATTACAACCAATAAAAATAGTTTACATCATCTTCTTTTATCTACTGCGCCCTGGTCCATTTCTCAAATTCCTGCTTGGTGGATTAAAAGATTATTTGATTCTACAAAAATTACATTTGAGGGAGAAAGAGCCCCAGAGGGAGCGCTTACTCTTCCACGTAATCCAGTTATTGGAAAGGCCATAGAAGCTGCAGCATCGTTTGAACTGAATGATCCTGACATAAATGAATTCATGATTAAAAGAGATCACCTCGATATATTTATTCGCGAATACGGACCAAAATTAGTTTCACGTATGGATGAACGTCTACCAAAAAATTTAGATAAGACGACATGGAATGTGGCAACAGCAGCCTGCCAGTTATTATATACATATCATATCTTAAACTGCGATATCCCAACCGATATTACACAACCTAACCTTGTTCAAACACTATTGTTTGTAAGCCCAAGCACACTTGACAAATTTTACGCACCTGATCTCAATAGAATTTTTACAGCCCTCAAGAAACAATGTGCCGATATCAGAAAAATAGCTATAGAATGGTTAAGTTGCTCACAAATCACAGTGGATCCAGTTATTGATGTGTCCTCAATACTTCCTGGCCTTAATCAATTCTCTAAAAACCTAAAGTTCAATGATAATCCAATTTCTTGGGGGATTAATTTACCGAATGAATTAAAAATTGAAGTGCTTAAATCGTTATTTACTGAAATCCCAAATACATTACCTGATGCGATTACAACTGCTGTAGAAGAAGCTAATCAGTGGTTGATATCCCTCAACAAACTTGGCGATAACGAAGATCTTAAATTACTTTTATCTAATGGGAATAAATTAGCAAAAAAACATGAAGAAGTTCATGGATTTCAAAATAGCACTTCAAGAAATCGTTTTATAAACCATGCGGAAGATATAAATACAAGAAACTTATGCCAACAAACTGATTCCATTTTAATTTCTAAATGGAAAAATTCGCTTGAAGAAGTTAACAAAAGTACCCAAATGGCTCAACAATTAAGGGCACTTGCCCAACTTGACTATGCTCATATTAAAATTGCATCTACTTTAATTGATCGTGTTGTACAGTTTATTGGGATTCAAGATTCAGATACCGATGCTATTGCAGAGACTGACAAGTTTAAAAGTGAAGAAGTAGCAGTTGCTAAAGAGGCGTCATCACTTAAGAAACAACTTTTAATGAAGTTGGAATCACAACCCACCACTGGAGATTCTGTATGTCTTTAATTCTTCTTATTAATAAGCGTGTTGCAGAACTTGACGCGATACATAGAATTGAAGATTCACGACAAAATATTCGTACAGCTAGATCCAATCTTTCCCAATTAAATTATTTTTCTGAGAACGCTTCATTATCTATTTCAGATGCTGTTAGTGTTCTCAATTATGTAAGGCTTGTTGATCCAGATTCCGACATTTTTAGAAATACTCTTACTAATATTAATAACCTCAAGAACCGTATAGGCAATTTTCCTGACAATTTCAAAAGTTTACTTAATACTAATATAAAAATTGTTACTGATTCTGCTAAATCTGATCTTGAAAATCTTAAGCGCGAGATAGGTATTTTATGGAAAGCATTTTTATATAATAAACTTGACCAATTATCATTTTCTTTGCTAGATTTATTTGATCTGATTCCTGAATTAGAAACTTATAAACAACAGGTCCGAACTTTGAAATCACGCATAGCGGAATTAAAACTAATCCTGACGCCGAAAGAAGTTCATATTAACAGTTGTAAGGATTGTTTTATAGATGTTAATAAACTAGTGAATTTATTGAATGACAAACTAGATAGACCACTGCAAGAATTTTTAATAAAAGTAAATAGTCGCCAAGCTGTTTTGACTGATCTTGTCAATAATAAGGATCTATTAAAGCATTTAATTCAACTTAAACTAACTGACAGATTAATTTTAGATATTAAGCCTGACTTCTAAAATTATTCCGCCCACTAAAGGATTCCCTTTTACTAGAAATTCCAGATAAATGCTTAATCGTGAAAAATTAGTTTCCGCCCTATTAGATCGCCTCGAACAAGAAGAATCTCGCTTACTTGTTTGGGGCGTTGTAGACGGACATTTTACACGCGATGAAGTGATTGCCCATGCTAAGGCCATACTCGTCAACGAAAAGCAACCTAAATTATCAGAAATAGACCTAGCGGGGATTTTAAAAGATCGTGTCTTGCTCATTCAAGTGCACGACAATCCGCCTCGGTTTAGAACACGAATGGCAGAAACCATACGTTTAATGCGTCGACTTAGACAATGGTTCCCTACAAATGGTAATGGTGATGCCAATGACCGATCGTGGGAGTCGGCTTCGACCTTGGTATCTGACTATCGTCTATCAGTAGTGCCCAGGCGGTACCCAAGACGTTCTATTACTGAAAAAGAGTTGCAGGATTTACTACGGCTGCATGATGTCGCGGTTTCAGTTGACTCGTTAAGCGCACTTAAAAGCTTGCTAACAAAACCATCACCACGTTTGCTCGCCAAGTTTCAAGCTGAATCAACTGTTAGCGTATTGAAAGATTTGAGTAGTGATCGTACCAGTGCACTCATTGTTGGCGCTGGAACTGGAACTGGAAAAACGCTTGCGTTCTACCTGCCAGCACTAATGTATTTATCTGACAAAATCCAACCTACTAAAAGTGCTAGGGTTCTTGCAATTTATCCTAGGAATGAATTGCTGAAGGACCAATTTGCTACGGCTTATGACGAAGCACGGCGACTTGATGGCGCACGTAAGAGGCCGGTTACTATAGGGGTTTGGAATAGTTTTACACCAAAGACGATAAATGATTTAAACTGGCGTGAAATTAAATTTCGTGGCAAAAGCTTAGGGCGGATTTGCCCGTATTTAGCCTGCCCTCGTTCAAACTGTGACGGTTCACTTATCTGGCTTCAAACAGACATTGAAAGTCAGACACACCGTCTCACCTGTCATAATTGTGCTAGTCAAATCAAGTCCGAACACGTGCTTCTAACGCGTGAGGCGATGATAAAAAATCCTCCAGATATCTTATTTACCACCACGGAATCGCTCAACCGTCTAATGTCCAGTCATAAGGATGGGGTAATAGTTGGCATTGGTTCAGATTTACCACCCCGCCTTGTTCTACTAGATGAGGTCCATACTTATAACACCGTCCTTGGCGCACATGTTTCATATTTGCTACGGCGTTGGCGCCATGCCATTGGCCGGAAGTACCCGGTTGCGTTTGTTGGTCTTTCTGCAACTCTACGTGATTCCGCGGAAGTATTTGGTCAACTTGTTGATGTTATACCTGCATCTGTAACTTCCCTTCAACCAATTGATGCTGATCTAGCTGAAACAACTGGAAATGAATATCGCATCGCACTTCGCGGTGATCCGTTTTCAGCTACTTCATTGCTCTCTACTACTATTCAGGTTTGTATGTTGCTGCGCCGGACCCTAGACCGTGTCTATCAAAATCAAACAGGGAAATCAAAAGGTCTTTACGGTCGACAAGTGTTTGTTTTTACTGACACACTTGATTTAGTTAATCGCCTTGAAAGCTATTTAAACAATGCTGAACGCAACGGGTTAGCGGGATTGCGCCGCCCGTCGCATGAACATGACTTTGCTAAAGATGCGGCAGGCCAAAGTTGGGCACTTGTTACAAAACTTGGATTTACCCTGCTTGCCCCAGACGACCCCAACGTTGAAGATATGCGCCTTAGGATTGGCAGAACTTCATCACAGGATCAAGGAGTCGACCCAGCCGCCGATGTAATTGTGGCATCTAGTTCTTTAGAAATGGGATATGACAGTCCGGAAGTCGGTGCGGTGATTCAACACAAAGCACCCCGTGATGGCGCTTCTTTTTTACAACGTATAGGACGTGCAGGTCGCCCCAAAGACATGCGCCCTTGGAAAGTGGCCGTCCTGTCAGATTACGGGCGCGATCGCCTCGCTTACAACTCTCATGAATTACTATTTGATCCCCAACTCCGCCCCGGGGGCCTAGCTACGCGTAACAGAAACGTATTGCGGATACAGGCTGCATTTGCATTTATAGATTGGCTTGCCCTCCTTGCTCGTAATACAACTCTTCATAATCAGTATCGATCTGGGTCTGCCCGGAATGATTTATGTCAACCCCCTGAGGCAAGTCATACATGGGTAATTGAACGCCAGAAATTTTATGCCAGCATTATTGAAAAAATATTATCTGGGGATTTTTCAAAAATGAAGTCATTTAAAGACTATTTGCAGGCTGCACTGAAGATTGATGAAGAAGAATTACAGACTATTTTATACGAACCACCGCGTTCGCTTATAGGTTCGGTACTACCTACGACCTTACGTCGACTAAGAAGTAGTTGGACTTTGGCTGAAGGTAAAACTCAGGACTACTTTATCAATAATCAACCTTTACCAGAATTCTTACCAAAAGCACTTTTTAATGATTTAAACTTGCCAGAAATAATTATACAAGATCACAATAATATAGAATTAGATCAACTTGGCATTGCTGACGCACTTAGAATGCTTGCGCCAGGCAATGTCACAAAGCGTTTTGCACCATTTGAAGCAAATACACATCATTGGGTCGAAATTACGCAAGCAACAGTTAAATTGAGTAGTTTCATCGTTAGTGTGGAGGAACTAGCCCCAGTTAAATATTTTGAGGGGAAAAAACTTAATGTAATTCGCTGCCTACGCCCCTGGAAAATTAAAGTTAAACAGACGCCCAATCTCGTTCTACCAACTTCGCGCGGATTTCTTGATTGGCATTCACAACTGAGTCCAATCGCAACGCCGCCCCCAATTCTAATTTTTAGTGGAAGCCCATGGTCGTGGATGTTTGTTGATGGTCGGTTTTGCACTCATAGAAGTGGGCGCCCACTACGCGTCCGACGATTCACACCAGGTGGCAATGCCGTTGTTCGGTCGCAAAGAGGAAATGACAATGAAATTCGTTACCTATTTACCGACTCAGAAAATAATCCTATAAGTATTGGATTTGATTTGGACACAGATGGTGTCATATTTAGTTTACGTCTTCCCGAAAATATAGAAAAACTTATTGAGGTAAATCCAAGCACGCTACGTGGAGCACACGCAGAGTTTTTCCGATATTCCATTAAATCTTCTGAAAAACTTAGCGGCCTAGCAAATACATTCCAACGCGACCGCCTTGCTGATCTTTTAATAAGTGCATTGGGAGTTTGGGCATCATCTGAAAATATTAGTATGTCTGCAGCTCATAAACGTATAGAAAACCAATTTCCTGAAACTTTAAAACGAACGCTACAGATTATATTTCAGTCTTCAATACTTGCTGCACCGCAAGATGACTCTGATGAAAGCCCCGATCTACAGAAAGCCACTGCGCGACTTCTTGAGATTGTTGAAATATCTGATGTTAAGTCAGAAATGTTACGTTTAGCACCAATTCTTTGGGGAATTATCCCGTCAGAAGAAACCAACGCTTGGCGTGAATGGCTTCAGTCGACACTCATAGCAACCCTAGGGAATGCGCTTACAACTGCCTGTCGCGGCTTGTGTCATGAGTATGACACAGGCGACTTGCTTATGGATTTTAATCAAGGGCCCCCTATCGATGGATGCGCCGAACTACCCTCAGATAAAATAGTTCAAATTATAATTAGTGAATCCTTGCCCGGTGGGGTTGGTATGGTTGAAGCACTTCATACAGCATACGCTACCGACCCAGGCCGATTCTTTTCGCTGTTTGATGCCGCTCTGGCCAAAACGGAATTTGAAGTAACAGATGTTCAGTTATCGCTTGTATTACAGTTATCAGTTGAAAATAAATCTATTCGGGAAGCACTCGCCAAATTAAGGACAGCAATAGGGCATACACAACTACTTGAGGCTACAAAATCCCTCATAAATAAACTGACAGACTGTGGGGTTCTTATGACCCACAATGTTAAAATGGGGTTGTTGGGGCGAATCGCGCGACCGGGAACAAATTACGAGACCGACAAACTACTGTTTGGCCTAATACAACTTTGGAATGCAGAAGAAGATAAATTGGGTGTTGAACTAGATGCACGGGTATTTGCGTTCCTTGCTTCAAAAAAACCGGATATTAGAGAGATTCTCCTGAGAACCGTTGGCCAGCACGCAAATCCAAATGATGATGGTTGGGCATTTTCACAAATTCTTGCAATGCTTTGGCCCCGTGGTGCAGTTACACGAAGAATTGACGGTGATGGATATAATCCATTTTCAATATCACTACCAACCAATATCGAAATTGCAAGAATCTTGGCTAAACATCAGTGTCAATCTTCTAGTGTATTAGACACGGATTGGCTTACGAATACTCTTACATCGCTTGCCACTTACGGAATCGCTGATATTTTTGCGCCATTAATAAACAAAGAGAAACTTGCAGTTGGGTTAACAAAGTTACTCCAATCACCTGTAATGTACGGAAGTTTGCGGTTTTTTCCGATAGTTGACGCAGTTAGATTTGAAGCACAATCAGTTTACGTACGAGTGCGAGTAAAGGAGATTGCGTAATGAGTACAGACAGACTCATGTATAGACGCAGTGGCAGTCGGCAAGTTTCAGAATTGCTTTCTGGTATTTTTGTATCAGAATTAATTTCGCCAAGTCGGAATCTTTGGCTTAACTCACCCTGGATATCTAATCTTACCGTGCTTGATAGTAGAGCGGACCAGTTTGTTGCATTAAACCCAACTTGGTCGCGGTCTGGTGTAACACTAGTTTTAGCGCTCGTTCATCTCGCATCCAATGGGTGCCGAGTTCGTGTGATTACGAGAAATGTTCCGACCAACAATCCTTTTATTGAAGAACTAAAAAGAGCGGGAGACAATTCAAAAATTAATATAGAGATTCATTACAACAATTCCGAACATGCCAAAGGTCTTGTGACTGATCGGGTTGCTCTCTGGGGTTCTATGAATTTTACAGAAAATGGTATAAATATTAATCGCGAGTTAGTAGAATATACAACAAATCCCAAGAAAATTGCTCAAATGTCTCTTGAACTTGATGCGAATTTTGCCCCATGATTCCTCCAACACCTCAACAGTTTCTGAATGTCTTCTTTGGACCCGGAAATGAATTTTCACTAAGTGATTTTGAGGAAGGTAAGCGATGGGAAGATCTCGTTCCACTTGTAAACAGAATTAAAAATTTTCCTCCAAAGATGACTGTACTTCCAAGACATCATCTACAACAGACAGATATCTATGCACTTGCATTCGACTTCACAGAACTATTTCGTTTAAGGGAAGAATTACTTGCATTCATTGGACCAAGTTTCTCCAACTTCACTGGACGACGGCTACCTCTACGTCCCGACGACCCAATTGACAACGTTGTCGAAGAGTTCACTAGCGGTAAATGGTTAAGAACTACTGTATCTACCGACCAAATTAAAAAATTATGCGGTGAGTCGAAAAAAAATTGGCCCACTACTCTTTTCTTTAGGCATATAATTAATAGCCGGCCTGGAATTGGAGCAGACCCTAAGGGCTTGTCTTCAATGCTTAGTGACTTTCGTATTGCCGTAGCTGCTACCGATGCTTCACAGGCATGGGCTTGCTTTACCGATCTAAGACAAAGTGGTGCACTTGATGAAGCTAACTTGTTATTCCTAGAGGCAGAATTACTTGACGGCCTTGGCAAGACGCGTGAATTAATAACGCACAAAAAATTACACGTTCTTATCAAACTTGAGCCACCCGAACCAGTAATTGCTGCACTTTGGGCATCTGTATACCGTGAAGAACTATTAGAATTTGAAGATTCTAAGGATCCGTCAGGCGCATTGAAAAAATTTCAAGGCACTGTCTTACAACTTTATTCCACATTATGGGATCGACTGCCAGTATCTACAAGACCTGACGTTGTATTGTTACGTGCAATATTAGCGGTCAGTCGGGGGGATATATACCCTCATGAACTTGAAAAATTTTCCCAAGAAAAATTTATTAAATTACTGGGTACAAGAGGACAGTACTTTAAAAATTTACTTTGTATTAATACAAAAGCTCCTATTGAAAGAAATACCGAGAGTGAAATACCTAATTCTGAATTATCAAGTACCGATTCTTTGGAAGGGATTAAATTGGCATCCAAACACTTGGAAATGTCGCGATATGACGATGCATATTTAGTCGCTGTTGAAGAAACACCAGGACTCGAACGCACTAAGATCTTGCTCGCTTGCTCAGCCAAACTGGGGGATAATTCAGTGGACCGCGATGCGTGGAAAGCTGTTCAAGAATTAGATTCTGAATCCCACCTTATTATTGAAAAACTAATAGATTTCAAGCGTCTTCATTCTGCATTTGCACACGAATCAAATCCGCCATCCGACTGGATAGAGTGGTTAAGCAAACTAGGAAATAGTAAGCACCTACAAGAATATAGTACTTTGGCTCGTAGAGGGCAGGATGTCTGGGACCCATTAGTATTGTCAGATACAAATTATATTAATTTATTAGTTTCAAAAATTCAAGAAGGACCTCCGCCCGGATGTATTCCCGAATATCTGGCAGCAATCGCCATGATGTTTATCTGGCTACAGCGTAGCCCTGATTACCCGTCAATTGATGCTCAACTGCAAATTTCAATGGCAAATGTTTTACTTAACCAAGGGACTGATTCGCCGACTCAAAGTCAACTTGACATCTCACATGATCTTTTGTGCAACGCCGTGACTGTTGCAAATACTTGTGATCAATATAATCAGGTATTGGAACTTGCAACTAATGCAGTAATAAGTTTTACATCTTTTAGTCAAATTGACTGGATGCTTGATCTTCTAGACTCTCTTAGCGCAAGATCTAAACCAGCATTTGGCCAAGATGCAATACAGAAATTGGCGGATGCGGTTATTCAGAGAGCGACAGCACTCATTCGTCGCTTAACAATTACCCAACACGGATTTATAAAAACGCTGTGTCTTGAGATGAAAATTGACACCTCAAGTAACCTAGATTTATATGTTCCGACTCAGACAATCGATCACCTCGGTGATCTTGACAATACAATTGCTATATACACCTTAGATGAAGCTCAAGCCAACCGGGCGAAAAAAATCGTTGAGCAAAGATCACCCAAAGTTAAAATTACTTTACTACACGGTACTGTTAATTCAAAAAGTCTAGAAAAACACGCACGCACCAGTGACCTTGTAGTAGTAGTTACTCGCTGCGCAACCCATGCTGCTACCGGTGCAATTGAGTCCGCTCGGGGTGGCAAGCCGTTAGTACGCCCGAAAGGTCGCGGCGCAACAAGTATTGTGAACGCTATAGAACAATGGGCTGCAAACAAGAACTAGATGGGGTGCTCAAATCACCTGATTTTTATGACAAGCCAATTTAAATCTTCGTTTGTATTTCATGCAAAATTATAGATTGATAATTGCATAATTATTCAACGGGGTGATTTGGTAAACCATGCTGGGCGGTGGTTCGATGCCCTTCCACCCTTTGAAGCAAATCCGATGTCAATATCTAATTCGGATAAATGATCAATAATTATCTTCATAATGGCCGTATCTCCGATAATCCATAAAGCTCCCCCAGCATGGCGTTTATCCTTAACTTCGCAACCGAGACGTTCAAAGTAATTAATTAATTTTTCTTTTTTACCAAGTTCTTGGTTTTGATCTAGTTGAATTGTAATCGGTGAAACTTCATCAACGCTTTCTAAGAGGCCGTCATTAGAAATTGCTTCAGATAATGCATTTGCAAAATCTGTAACGCACTCAAAACGTTTTTTCGGGTCTTTATTACATGCTTGTTGTAATACTTCATAGGAATTTTGGTGTTTTTCAAGTTCGCGAAGCATTTCTTCGTGATCACTATTATAGTATTTAGGATCTTTATCTAAAGCAGTAATAAATACCTCAATAACTATCCTCGCGAATGCAAACTGATCTGAAAGAGGTGAAAAAGATTTCGTATCTGCGAGTTCGGGCGCCATAAATCCCCTTGTACCAACGGCATAATTCGATACCGTCAATCTAGAAAGGGAAACATTTGTCTGCATCGAGTAACCAAAATCTACTATTACCGGAGAAGACCATGTTACTTTAGAGCGCAGCATTATATTACTTGGCTTTAGGTCACGGTGGTATATTTTTGCCGCATGGATATAGTCAAGGCTTTTCGCCATTTTAGTTATGAAATTATTTAAATCTTCAAAACTAATCCCGCCGGAACTTGAAAGCACATCCGCCACATTTTGACCTGCGATCAACTCATAGGCTATCCAAATATGATTGTGCTCTTCGCCACTGTCTATAAACTCAACAACTCCAGGATGCTTTCCTGATTTTAGTGCTTTTGCTTCTCGGTCTACTCGCCTTCGAATGTCTTTGGCATAATCTACAGCGTTTCCAAGTTGTATTAATTTGAGCGCAACCCTCTGCTTGTCTGGCCCTTCTGCGCGCCAGACTTGTCCCTGTCCCCCTTCCCCGATTCGCTTCGTTAATTTATATGGTCCAAATGTGTCATGTATCGGCTTAGACATGGCATTCCTCTTTGGCTTTATTAAAAGTAATTTTTGACTGAGTGGCATAGCCAGCGCAAGCGATACTTGCTACAAAATTATCAAATGCAGGCATTATAATTTGAAATAGGTTTCCGGTTGAATGCATTGTGCCATGTGCAAGCACGCAATTTCTAATTGCATATGCGTGATATGTAATATTCCTGGATATCCCCTTCCAACCTTCTGGCTGTGTGAATGCCTCACTCATTTTCTGGATTTTCATCCTTATTGTATCGACACTGAATGGATATTGAGGCTCTTGCGCAATATCGCAATACCAGTCTTTAATAACATTATCAGACTGCCGTATAAATGGCTTAAGCGATTTTACAAACTTTTCGGTTACCTCTTTCAATTCATTATGTTGCTTAAGCATTTCTTCAATTTTTTTTTCGCAAACATCTTTTTCTTTACCGACTTCTGTTTGTCTTGCGACAATCAAAAATGCTCTCCAAGCCAGAAATGCAGTAACCGCACTGGTTTCGTGTTCTCCTATCTTTTTTCCTTGAATTTCACTGCGCATCTGAAGCAATCTTGGTACATCTTGAAATGGACGATTTTTTGGTATGGGTGTCATAAATTTATTTTGGTTAATTATTTTAGCAGAGCCTTGCTAAGTTATAATTTACTTATTTTCATTTAAAAATGCTTCATTATTTAGTACTCAAATGCTTTCAACGCGAGCAGTTCACTCGACTACAAATTCGTAATCCAAGACACATCGCAACGACAGATTGATGACATTCCCGGATCATGTCCATCATGCTACCGCTCTGTTGGATATGAACGATTCGTGCCGCCAGGCGTGACGGGAATTGCGGCTTGAATCCCTAAAAATACGATCAATATTTGCTGGAAAAATTCACTCTCACGCCGTCACACCCGCATCGCTGGATCGTTCTATCTACGTATCGATTTCATATGACCCCTACCACCACCAAGGACCGCGCCAACATGCCGAATTCCAAGTCAAACATTCCATCTGACCATCCCGCACTTGCATTTACGCACGTTCTGTATTGGCAGAACAGCCGCAGTGGGCTACTGCTTGCCAAG
>Ga0209190_1000468_pt1 | contig 29394 bp, 28 predicted proteins | sample M_140205_XF_Meta_FD_187315 | JGI IMG/M metagenome (GOLD analysis project Ga0209190, IMG submission 187315) | Freshwater microbial communities from Lake Montjoie, Canada to study carbon cycling - M_140205_XF_MetaG (SPAdes) (version 2) | ecosystem: Environmental > Aquatic > Freshwater > Lake...
TAAAGCCAGCCATTCCTTCATACTTATCGAGGTAGGAGATAGCATCTGCAGAGTCAATCTTTAGGAAGCCAACTACCCCTGCAACTAGTTCATCAGCATCAGCAAGAGCTAATAGCTCCGGTGTCTCATCATAATTAATTACTGTTTGAACAATCACTGTCTTATCTATTCCACAACCAGTAATCGCCTTGCGCAGATCATTAATTGAGAAATTTCTTTTAATTTGGTTAAATGCCTCACCAACCATCCAACCTTGTGGCCGAACAGATAAATCCCAAACATGATGATGTGAATCAATTCTCATAGCTATGCTCACCCCCCATTTATTATGCTAGGTGAAAAACCTCTGGAATCTCATGCCACCACTCACTCTCACTCTTTTCCGGCACAGGATTTTGCATTGGAGCAGTTACCTTCCACCAATCCTGAGTTATCGGATCTGCAGCGATTAATGCCATATCAGATTCATAATCTGAGCCGGTGTACTCCATATATGAAAAGAGCATATTTTGATAGCGGAAAATTGAGAACTTTGAAATATTTGCACGTTTTAAGGTAGCAAGAACTCCTGGCCAAACCTGGGCATGAATTCTTTCATACTCAGCAATTTCTTCAGGCTTAACTCCAATTACTGAACCGATTCTCTTTATTTGCAAAGGACTTCCTTTCTTATTTGATTATCGTATAGGATTTCGCACAGTAATCGAATAGCAATCATTAAGTTTCTGAAGAGGTGGAAAGTAATGCCAAAGGTAACCGGCTTTAAAACCAACGATGTGCGCTTTCCAACCTCACGTGGCCTAGATGGCTCAGATGCTATGAATAAGGATCCAGATTACTCAGCTGCTTACCTAGAATTAATCACAGATGACCCAAACCTGTCTGGCTATGGGTTTGTATTTACTTGTGGCCGCGGAAATGATCTACAGTGCGATGCAATAGAGATATTTGCCGCCTATGCAGTTGGTCGCGATGTTGATGACCTTGCCAAAACAATGGGAGAGTTTGCTCGTTCATTAGTACGTGATTCACAGATGCGCTGGCTAGGACCTGAAAAAGGGTTAATACATATGGCAGCAGGTGCGGTAGTCAATGCTGCGTGGGATTTAGTTTCTAAGAGAAGTGGCAAACCACTTTGGAAACATCTATCTGATCTTTCACCAGAGGAGATAGTTGAGTTAGTTGATTTCCGTTATATCTCAGATGCATTAACACCTACTGAAGCGCTTGCAATCCTAAATAAAGCAAAGGCTAACCGAGCAAAAAATGAAGCGATTCTAATTACAGATGGCCTGCCTGCCTACACAACTACTCCAGGCTGGCTTGGTTATACAGATGAGAAAATGGTGGCACTTGCCAAGCAAGCAGTTGCTGATGGTTTCACATTAATAAAACTTAAATGTGGTGGATCAAAAGAGGATGATCGGCGCAGATTAAAATTAGCACGGGATGCAATTGGACCAGATATTCGTCTTGCAATTGATGCTAATCAGGTTTGGGATGTACCAGAGGCAATTGAGTGGATTAACTCATTAGGGGATGTAAACCTACATTGGGTGGAAGAGCCAACAAATCCAGATGATGTAGTAGGTCATGCTGCAATAGCAAAGGCAATCGCACCTGTTCGAGTTGCAACGGGTGAGCATGTGGCAAATCGAATAATTTTTAAGCAGATGCTGCAATCTAAATCGTTATCATTTTTACAAATTGATGCCTCAAGAGTTGCCGGTGTTAATGAAAATATTGCCATAATCTTGATGGCAGCAAAATTTGGTATACCAGTCTGCCCACATGCTGGTGGTGTGGGATTATGTGAAATTGTGCAACATCTTGCAATGTTTGATTATGTTGCAGTATCTGGTGAGCATCCTGATCGGGTAGTTGAGTTTGTTGATCACCTGCACGAACACTTTGTTGTTCCCACTGATATTAGGCGCGCTCGCTATATGCCACCAAATAAAGCTGGGGCTGGTGCTGAAATGTTCAAAGAGAGTGTATTAGATTTCACATATCCAAGCGGAAAACAGTGGCAGGAGATAGTAAATTAAGGTAATTAAATCAAAGCGTCAGTTTCCAGATATTCCACACTTCGTTTCGTTAATTGACTGGAAAATTCCAACAGTATTTCGCAATCAAGTCAAGGTATCTAAGGCTTTAACTATTGAAGATTTAGCTCGTATTGCAAAAAAGAAAGTACCCAAAGTTGTTTATGATTATGTTGAAGGCTCAGCACTTGATGAGGTAAGTTATAAACGTTCCCGAGATACATTTAGCAAAATTGAGTTCACGGCACATACACTCCGAGATGTTTCAAAAATCGATCCATCAACAATAATTTTGGGGAAAAAAGTTGATCTTCCTATATTGTTTTCACCCACTGGTTATACCCGCTTTATGCACCATGTTGGCGAGCCTGCGGTGGCTGCAGTGGCTGAAAATAATAATTTAATCTACTCACTTTCAACCATGGGAACTACCTCACCTAGTGAGTTGGCAGCAGCAGTACCAGGAGCCCGGCGCTGGTTTCAGCTATATGTAATGCAAAATCGAGAGGATAGTTTATCTGTTATTAAGCAGGCAAAAGAAAATGGTTTTGAAGCATTAATTTTAACTGTTGACACACCAGTCAGCGGCGTAAGAGTTCGTGATATTAAAAATGGTTTAACTATTCCACCTAGAATCAGATTAAGCACAGTTTTAGCAATTGCTCGAAAACCAATCTGGTGGTTAAATCTTTTCACTACTAAAAAATTAGAGTTTGCTGCCTTTCGTGGTTGGAATAAGTCATTAGTTGAACTTGCAGCTGTGATATTTGATCCAGCAACCTCATTTGATGATGTTACTTGGCTGCAATCAGTCTGGAATGGTCCAATAATTGTAAAAGGTGTGCAGAATATAGATGACGCTAAGAAACTTGCTCAGATGGGAGTTAGTGGAATAATACTTTCTAATCATGGTGGACGGCAGTTAGATCGAGGTCCAGTGCCACTTGAGATATTGCCCGATGTGGTTGCAGCAGTTGGCGATAAAGTAGATATTTATATAGATGGCGGAGTTATGTCTGGTCAAGATGCATGTGCAGCTATTGCTCTTGGTGCTAAAGCAGTTTTTATTGGTCGTGCTTATCTATATGGAATTATGGCAGGAGGACAACGCGGTGTTGAGAAGGTTGTTGAGATAATGAAACGTGATTTTATTAATACTATGGCATTAACTGGTGCTAGAAATGTATCTGAACTTCAGGAGGCTGGTGCAAAAATCCGCAGTGTTTAGTGCTTGGTTGTAAAACTTATCTAAGGCTTAAACTTAAAATTTCATCTGCTCCAACCCCGCAGCAGCCCCCAATAAATTGCGCTCCTGCTGATATCCAACTTTCAACCAATAAGTCATTAAAGCCAGCTGATGAATTGCCCTCCCACTCTTTTGTATTTGAATTCCAAATCCGCCCGGAGTTTGGATAAACCACAAATGGGATATCGCTATTAGCTGAAAGTAATAGTTTAGTAACTAACTCAGGCGCGGTGCAATTAATGCCAACTGCTATTGCACTTTTTACAAGTGATACTGCATCTGCAAAATTTTGACCGGCATTTGTTTTATTACCAGATTTGCAGGAGTATGAAACCCAAAATGGAATAGGGCAATCATTGAGTAACTCTAATAAGACCTCAACCTCAAAGGTATCCGGCATGGTCTCAAGCGCTAATAGATCAGGGGAGGTTGCAATTAATACTTCAAGACGCTTAGCATGAAAATCTCTAAGAGCAGATTTTGTCAGACCATAGTTACCTTTGTACTCAGAACCATCTGCTAATGCAGCGCCATATGGACCAACTGAGGCCGCCACTTTCACATCTTTAGCTGATTTGTTTACGGCATCTTTTGCTAATTGAGTTGAAGCACGGAGCGCATCAGATGTTTCAGTTTCAGTCCAACCACGGTTTTGGCAACCTAGATATGAGAGTTGATAGGAGGAGGTAATAATTATTTCAGAGCCAGCATTAATAAAATCTAAATGTGCTTTAGTGATCTCTGCAGGGGCGGTTCTAATTAACTCACCAGTCCATAGCGAGGTAGTTAATTTATTCCCATTATTTTCTAAAGCGGTGGATAGACCACCATCTAGCTTTGTAAACATCTAAGTATCATAATCAAGAAAAGAGATTCTACAAATTCAAGAAATAAATTAATCAAGAGTTTTTCAGAAATCATTGAGCTTTCACTAAGTTTATTCGGCCTTAAGTTTATAAGTAATTTTAAAGATATCTTAAAAGCACAATGAAATTAAAAGCGCTCATTGCCATAAATAATACGCCTAGAACTTTAAGCTGGTCAGCTGATTTCTTAATACTCTTGCCCAAAGGTGAGAGTGATTTAAGAGATTTAAGTGAGTCAATTACTGCAAGACTATCTCTGATGGCAGCAACCATGGCAGATACTGAAAAAACTCCACCTGAGGCAACTAGGCCAATTACAAAAAGCTTTAGATTTGAGTCAGAGTTCTTAGTTAAGTTGCCAGTTGCAGCAAGTGCTAACACAACAGATAGTAGAACTGTTGGTGCTAATTGAGATTTAACTCGAATAGCACGTTGTTGATTCCAGATTGCAACTAATTCATTTTCATTCATAAGGCAATCTTACCTGATTTAACAACATTTTTAACACTCTTAGATTAAAACCGCTCCTAGGCCAACTTTAGTTATAAAGGCTAATTAGCGGACGATATTTAGCAAAAATTGCAGCATTGCTTGCATCCCCACCAGCTAAATTGCTGCTAAGAAATATTTCAGGCTCAATACCTAGTTTAATTAGTTGAGCTACTGTGCCAACAACAATTGACTGCAAAATTGCACCACCAATAATTGTTGAGGTAGGGCCCACTGCCATCTTGGAACCAGGAATTCTCACTGCAGCATCACCGGCAACACCGGAGTTATCTAAAACTAAGTCAGCAAGCTGATGAATTTTTTCTGAACTATTGGATCTTGCTGAGTTACTAGTTGCATGATTTATGCTAGTTAATGCAATAACTTTTGCACCTGCTGATTGAGCTAATTTAACTAAATCGATAGTCACTTGGTTCCCGCCGCTATTTGAAATTACGATTACAACATCACCATTAGATATTAAATGATTCTCAAGCAATATTTGAGCAAGCCCAGGTAGCCGTTCATTTTGACTGTTTGTGACAACCTCTTTATGGAGCATTATTCGCTCATCTAGAATTGGATAAACTGCAGCTAAACCGCCCGCCCGATAAAAAATTTCCTCCGCTAGCAAGTGTGAGTGGCCGGTGCCAAATGTATGAATCATCTTGCCAGCTGCCAATGCTTCAGAAAAAAACTTTATTGCTTTAGAAATCGTTTTACTTTGATTACTTGAAACGTTATCAATCAATTCTTGAGCAAAAGTAAGGTAGAGATTGCTCCAGGTTTCAACTTTTATGTCGCTAATATTTAATGAAATTAATTCAGATTGAAGCGCTTTTGATTCTGCAATCTTTATAGCACCTGCTAATGGCTCAGATTTACTTTCTAAAAGAGCAATATTTAGAGATTTGCACGCAGAAGTAACCTTATTGTGAAGTAATCCACTAGATGGAATAGCACCCCCAACTAGCGATACTGATTTTATGCTTGCACGCTCAATTGCAACTTTAATTAAATTAACAATTTCACTTGCCGCAGTTTCGATTATAGAAAGTGCTTGGGTATCGCCGGATTCAGCAGCAGCTACAACATATGGCGTGAAGGCTGCAATCTGAGTTACTGGGCTAGGTAATTGATGGATATGGTCTGCCAAGTTCAGATGATCTACCTTAAATAGATTTAAAGCTGATTCAGTTAGTAAAGTTTTTATACCCCGGCCCTCAACAGCTTTTAATGCGGCATTTAATCCACTGCGGCCAATCCAGTAACCACTACCTTCATCTCCAATAAGATAGCCAAGACCACTTAATTCAAAATGTGTATTTCCAGTATTAACTGAAGCAGTTATTCCAGTGCCAACAGCAATTACTAGATCAGCATGTGTATCGGTACTTAATGACGCGGCTTTAGTATCTGAAGCAATTATCAATCTATTAAAAGATACTCGTTGATATATTGCACTAGCTAATAATTCTATGTCATCACTACTTTGCGGGATTGCTGCCAAACTCAAAACTAGCAGATCAATCTCTGTTATTTCCGATGGAAAGAAAGTTGTGATATTTCTCGCAAGATCCAGTGCAATTGAACTTGTGTGAGATACACCCTCACCTATGTAATCTTTTTTACTAACAGAGTCATATCCGCGTAAGCGAGAGCCACCAGCATCAATAGCAAAAAAATGGTTCGTATTTGACTGCATTTAAACCAACCTTCTTTTACTAGATCTGGTGCATGCTCAATATGTAATACTACTAAAGGTAAGATTAAGGTGTGAGCATGTTGAGTTTGGGAGATACAGCTTCATTGCGCTTAGCCAAGTTGGGCGACCTAACTTCCCTTCTTGAAGTTTGCCTTAAAACAGCGGACTCAGGCAAGGATGGTACTAATTTATACAATCTTCGAGACCTTGTTGGTGAGATAAATGTCAGCCCATATGTACTTCATGAACCAAACTTTGCCTATTCAATGGAAATAGATAATAAGGTTGTTGGTTATGTACTAGGAGTATTAGATACTAATAAATTTGAATCAATCCTTCACAAAGAGTATTGGCCAACTGTAAAAGCCAAGTATGCCAATAATCTGGGTGATATTACTGAATTAGATAAAACATTACTTGGCCAACTTCTTAAAATTGGATTTACCAGTTCAGAGATAGTAAAAACTTACCCGTCACATTTGCATATTGATATCGTCGAATCTGGACAGGGGAACGGATATGGCAAAATTATGATTAATCATATGGTGGATCAATTGAAAAAAGCGGGGTCAACTGGAGTGCACTTACACGTAGCCAGTAAAAATTTTAGAGCACAAGAGTTTTATAAAAAATTAAATTTTACTATTTATAGCACCGCAGAAAATGAAAACATTATGGGGCTAGCTCTTTAAATATTCTAGCGAGAATTAATTGTTCCGTGCTTACGAGATAGCGCATCTGCTGTTGCAGCAATCAGAAGCACTCCACCTGTAACAGCTAAATTCAATCCTGAAGGTAAGCTTAATAATCCTAAGCCGTTATCTATAACAGCAATTACTAAACCACCAACTACAGCATCGTTTAATCTCCCGCGTCCGCCAAATAGACTTACGCCACCAACAACTGCAGCAGCAACTCCACTTAGCACCACAGTTCTTCCGGCCGATGCATCCACAGTACCGACTCGGCTTGCTGCCATTAGGCCGGATATAGATGCTAAACCAGAACCAATCATAAAAATAATAATCTTTAAACTTCCAACTTTAATTCCAGCCCTACGTGCAGCTTCCGGATTCCCACCGACAGCATAAACATGAATGCCAAAAGTTGTTTTATTAAGTAAATAGTTACTTGGAATTAAAACAAACAAAACAACTAAAACAGCAATCGGTACACCCTTAATTTTAAACTCTGGGTTTGAACCTCGTTCCATATTTAATATATATATAGAGGTAAAAATCAAAACTGAAATACTTATTACTTTAAAGTAAAGGATCGATACTGCTCGATTTTGGTGACCATTTTTTGATCTTCTCCGACGTGATAGCACCCCATTAATTAGCACAAATCCAACTAATAAAGCACCTAAAATCCAACCCCAAGTTACTGAAAGATTTCCATTTTCAAGTGACAATATTGCTGGAGTTTCAATTCGGTATAGCCCTCCTTGGCCAACTACCATAATCTGTAAACCTTGGAATGCTAAGAATGCAGCTAACGTAACAATGAAAGATGGAATGCCAACTTTGGCGACCAAAATACCAATAGCTAATCCAACAGTAACTCCGACAAATATTGAGAGAATTACTGCTAACCACCAAGGAATTCCAAAATTCTTTAACGTCACAACAAATAATGCACTAACTAAGCCAGAGGTTACTCCGGCCGAGAGATCAATCTCTGCTATTAAGAGAATAAAAACTAAACCTAATGCAAGTATTATTAATGGTGATGATTGCTGTAATAAATTAGCAAAGTTAAGTTGAGTTAAAAACACCGGACTTAAGAACGAGAAAAGAATTACTAGTATGAAGAAGCCAATAATTGCCGGGAGTGATCCCATTCTTCCTTGGCGGATGCCACTAAATAATGCCAGCGCTTCTTGCTTGAAAGTCATAACCGAATCTGAATTAATAAGATTTGATTCAGATTTATTTGACCCTGGCTCCTGGTTATTAATCATGCTGATGCCTCTCCAGTTAGTGAGAGATTCTCGGCACCAGTTATATAGCTAACAATTGAATTCAAACTAGTCTCACTTGCCTTTAGATCTGCAACCATTTGTCCTAATCGTAGAATTTGGATTCGATCTGCCACTGCCATTACTTCTTGCATATTGTGACTAATTAGGACTACTGCCAAACCAGCATCTGCAAGATTTCTCACCATTTTTAGAACTTGCTTTGTTTGCGAAACACCAAGCGCAGCTGTTGGCTCATCCAGAATAACTAATTTGTTTTCCCAAAGTACTGATCGTGCAATTGCAACGGTTTGTCTTTGCCCACCCGACAAACTTGACACCTTTTGTCTTACTGAAGAGATGTTTCTAACCGACAAGCTTGATAAGGTTTTTTTAGCCTTTTGTTCCATGTTCTCTTCATCTAAAGATATAGACCGAATCATCTCGCGACCAAGGAACATATTCTGCACCACATCTAGATTGTCACAAAGCGCTAGATCTTGGTAAACAACTTCAATGCCAAGAACACTTGCATCTGTTGGTGCTTTAATCTGTACCTCTTTACCTTCAAAATATATAGACCCAGCATCGTAAGGTTGAACTCCAGCGATACCCTTAATCAGCGTGGATTTACCAGCACCATTGTCACCCACTAAAGCTGTAACTTGGCCAGAATATGCAACAAAATTAACATCTGTTAAAACTTGTACTGCACCAAAAGATTTCGTAACTGATTTTAATTCAATTACCGGCAAATTTTTATCAGTCATAAACCCTTTCAAAGCATTCCTATCAACTAAAGAATAATATGAAACGCAGAGTTAATCAAAATATCTTGATTAACTCTGCGCGATAACTCCTTTTACTTACTTAACTCCAAATTTTGTACATGCAGTTTTTAACTCTGCAGTTGTACAAATATTTGCAACTTTTACCTGCCCGCTAGCAATCAATTCTTTGATTGTATCGGCACGAACAACCTGAGGGTCAACTTTAATAAATGGAACCCCATCTTGCTTTTCGGCATATGTAGGAACTTTTCCAGAAAGGATGTCACTGCCAACCTTTACGGCAGCTACTGGCTCTGCATTTCCGGCAGTATTAACAGTTCCACTTTGCTTTCCAAGCAAAATATTTTGCAAAGCAGCATCGGTGGAGTCTTGACCTGAGATTGGAATCTTCTTTCCGTACTTATCTAGGATAGTAATAACAGCACCGGCATTTGTATCATTTGCTGCCCATACTGCATCAACTTTTCCTTTGAGCTTTGTATACATTTGCTCAAAATAAGTTCCGGCTTTTGCACCATCCCAAGTACCTTGAGTTTCACCAGCTGGCTTTACAAGTCCAGCAGCAGCAAGTGACTCATTTGCACCATCATGAAGCAATTTAACGGTTCCATCTGTTGGATCACCACTAACATAAACCACGTTCATTTTAGAAACATCTTTCCCTTGTTCCTTCAACGCATCAACAACTAATTGACCTTGAATCTGGCCAATCTTGTAGTTATCGTAAGAAACAAAGTAGTCCGAACCAACAAATGGTCGGTCAAGGGCAATTACTGGAATTCCTTGCTTTTTAGCGTTCGCGGCAATCTGAATCGCAGCACCTTCTAGGTCCACCAAAACCATCAGCGAGCATCCACCAGATAGTTGCTGAGCACCGATTGTGGCGTACTTGTTTGTATCACCGTTCGCATTTTGAACATCAATATCGTATCCAGCTGCAGTGAATCCATCAGTTAAAACTGGGCGATGCACATTTTCCCAAATAGGAGAAGATGCACTGTCTGGCAGAATTGCACACACTCTAGCTTTTTTTCCATCAGATCCAGCAGAACTTGATGAGTCTTTACTACATCCTGAAATCAGAAGTAGTGAAGCTACCGTTAGTGCAAGTATCTGGTAAGAAGATTTCTTAATCATTTTAACCCTTCATTTTGGTTGCCATGGGAAGGTACTTATTAATAGGAAAATATCATGGATAAATAGCTTTTGGAAGAGTTGGGGCTTAATTTAAAGTTCCGAAACTGTTATTTCATTAATTTAAGGGAAAAGATTGCACCTATGGGTGGGGCGGGTAGGGCTCGAACCTACGACGACCGGATTATGAGTCCGGGGCTCTAACCAACTGAGCTACCGCCCCAATTAAGGAGGTGAGTGTCATATCTTACATCTATATCAACACTAAGCATTAATTACCGTTATTCACATGCTCACACTGGATAATCAAAGTATGAAAATAAAGGTGGGCTTACTTACTGCAGTATTTCTTGCTAGTAATTTTTCAACTGCAAATGCTGCCCCGATCTATACCTTCCCAGTTTCAGGTTGCACCGTTAAGTACACCCACTCGCATCATGATTATCCAGCCACAGATATCATCGCTAAAAAAGGTTGCGCATTTGTTGCCCCGATTGCGGGTGTAGTTGATGAGGTTGTCCTTGTTGATAAGTGGAGTGGTAAAACAAATAAGGGTGCAGATCGCGGCGGGTTATCGGTTTCCATAATTGGTGATGACGGAATCAGATATTACGGCAGCCACCTTTCTAAGATTGAAACAAATGTGATACCAGGATTAAAGGTTGCAACTGGGGATAAGTTAGGTGAGGTAGGAGCAACTGGAAGTGCTAAAGGAACATCACCACATCTACATTTTGGAATATCTTATCCAACGCAAAAAGGTATTTGGTGGGTTAAGCGGGGAGTTTTATACCCGTGGAAGTATTTAGATGCTTGGAAGATTGGTAATGATTTAAAGACGGTAGTTAAAGTTCCGGTAGCAATTCCAGTAGAGCCAAAGAAATAGGGATAAAAAAATAAGGCCTGCTATTTCTAGCAGACCTTAAATCTTTTTCGAGACTTGCTCGAAAGGTTAATGGTTATTTAAGCAGGATTTACAGCGTCAGCCTGAGGACCTTTTGGACCTTGGACTACTTCGAATGTAACTGCTTGACCCTCTTCTAGGGATTTGTAACCGTTTCCTTGGATTGCTGAGTAGTGAACGAAAACATCTTGTCCGCCACCATCAACTGCAATGAAACCAAAACCCTTTTCAGAGTTGAACCACTTAACTGTACCTGTTGCCATTTTGCTTTTTTCCTTTAGTTATGTTGGACGCTAGTAAATTTAACAAGCGCCGGTCTTTCTTCTTACAGCGAGACCCAATCAACTAACCGTGGAACGGGTACTGCCAAGCGTCGGACTAAGCCAAATTCTACCCTGAGATAGCGCAATTGCGAAAAGAGATGTATAAATCTCTTACTGCTTTAAGCGCATAGGTGGGCTGGGGAAGGTCACACCGGGTGATCTAAAGGCAGGTACTTGTGAGTAAATCTCTTCCTTACGCTGGGCGCATACATATCTACTCCGCTCCCATCGCGCTAACTCAACATATTGAGTGGGCAATAAATCAACATCTTGGTCAGGTAGTAAAGATTAATTGGAGCAATCAACCATTAGCTGCAGGTAGTAAAGCAATGGAGCTTGAGTGGCAACATTTAAAACCAATTGCAGCCCAGCTTGCCGTATCCCTTAAAGCTTGGCACTACATCAGATTTGAGATTAGACAGCTATCTAAAATTACTGGTGATGCAACTTTATTTCGGGCAACTGCGGATTTAGGATTGCATCAAGTTAATATCTCATCGATTGGGGATGTGATGCTTAATGAAAATCAGATAAATACTGCTATTAAAAACTCATTAACCTATGAAAAATTACAGAACAACCTTGAGAGTGCACTGGGGATTGCGTGGGATAGTGAACTTGAGCCATATCGAATCGCGCTCGCATCTGGAATGTTAGATTCGATAAGTAAAAGTGGATAAGATAAGGGTATGAACTTTGAAGCAAGTGATCGAATTAAATTTGCAGCCTCAGTATTAGCGGCAGCAATTTTATCCTCTGGTTTAACACTTGGACTCTATAAAGTAGGTGGGGGATTAGCCGCCAGAGCAGGCAATGCTATTACTGTAACTGGCACTGCATCTGAGAATGCAACCGCTGATAATGCAGTTTGGAGTTTAAACCTAAATGAATCACAGAAAACATTAGCCTCATCAGTATCTAAAATTGATACCAGCGCTGAGGCACTTAAGAATTACTTGCTAACTGGTGGCATAACAGCAGATCAAATTGAACTAGGACCAATTAATAGCAATGCAATTATGGAGTTTATAAATGGTAATCAAACTGGTCGAATCCTTGGGTATCAGGCATATCGAACTGTGACAGTTAGAACTAAAGATGTTCAATTAGTTTCAAAGTTAAGTAACAATATTGGTGCATTACTTGCAACTGGGGTAAATGTTGGAAATTACGGACCTGCTTACTACCTTTCAACCTTAGATACGATGCGTGCTAAATTATTAGCTGCGGCTATGCAAGATGCCAAAGAGCGGGCGAAGGCGATTACTGAAGCAGTAGGGGGAGAAGTTGGTGGACTGCTATCAGTTTCAAGTGGACCAACTCAAGTAACAACTAAGAACTCATTAGATCGTGCCGCAGGTGGTATCTATGATGTTTCAACAATTGAGAAGACGGTTAACGTCACTTTATCTGCGAGCTTTAAGACTAAGTAATTAACTAGCTTTTAGTAATTTAATTTTTGCTGGATCTGCTTCAATCTGAGATAAAAATGCTAACTCACCAGCTTTTCTACCTGGGTTTATCTTCTCTAAAATCACCTTACAAAATTCAAATGCCATCAAGATTAATGCTGCTGGTAGCAGGTCAACACTACGTTTTAGAAACCAAGGGGTGCCATTACGAAGCATCCATTTAATCTTTTCTGCTCTACTTCGGTATGGAACAGATAATTGATAAGGAAGTGAGATTGCCCAGCCACGCTTGCGCAGCTGATCGGCGATATTTCTAGCCAGCATAAAGTGCCCGGCAGGGCCTGGGTGCATTCGGTCAATATGCCAATTTCGTAGGTCGTGGACATTACTGATCGCTCTAGTTTTAATTGTCACAATCTCAAACTCAAGAGCGACTTTGCGATATACCGCATTAACCGCATTTACTCTTCTATTTAACACTCTACGCATTAATTTTGGCAGCTTAAGAAGCTGATTTGGATCATGTAGTTCAACCATAATGATCTCACTACCCATCGCTAGTAATTGCTGGCAGCAATTGCGCAAATTGTTATATAGCAAGATTGGATCAAAGCCATTGCGCAACATGTCATTTCCGCCCACAATAACCGCACAGATATCTGGATTTTGCCGGAGTGCTTTAGGTAATTGAACCTGTAATACTTCACTTGATTTAGCTCCTGGGCGAGAAAAATTAAAGTAATCACAACCCTCTTGGAAGGCATCTGCGATAAATCCAGCCCAACCACGAAACTTTCCCTTACCAATCTCATCACCTGTGCCAAAAGCTGCACTATCACCTAAAACTACAAAAGTTGGATGTGATCGGACAAGATCCATACTTAAGCCGCCTTTAATCTGCGCTTAGTGGTAATCATTGGCTTTTTTGCATCATGAATATCTAACATTGCATCAATTGTGTTCGCCCAAGAGAATTGTTCAGCTTGGCTCCTGGCAACTTTGCGTAGATTACCCTTATTTAGTAATTTAATAATTTCGTTAGCAAATGCGATCCCATCATCTGCTGCAACCGCACCGGCTGGTCTAATTGAACTTATATTTAAGATTTCACCAACCGCGCTAGATTTTGAAGCCACAACTGGTGTGCCACTGGCAAGTGATTCAAGGGCTGATAAACAAAATGTTTCAAGTGGACCTGGTGCGATTGCTAGATCGGCTGCAGCTAAATAAGCGGCAACCTTTTGACGACTGGCAATATAGCCAACCATCTCAACTGGCAACCCCATACTTTGTTTTCTAATTTTACTCCACAATGGTCCACCACCAATAATTACTAACCGAGCATTTACCCCACGTCTTACTAACTCAGCTAAGGCTTGCACGCTTCGCTCGGGTTGTTTTTCTGGTGACATTCGTCCGCAATGGACTAATAAAAACTCAGATTCCTTAAGTAGTTCCTTTCGCAATTTATAATTTCGATTTTCTGGATTAAACTCAATCAAATCAACACCGAGTGCAACCTTTCGAAGATTTTTAGTGCCAATTCGAACAAACTCGGCCGCAGCAAACTCGGTTGTAGCGATAACTGTGTCAAAACTGCTAGCTAATTTTCGGTTATGCCAATTAACTAATTTATTACGAAGTGAAACTGGGATAAATGGAAGAAACTTTTGTACCAACCCATTTAAAGTTTCATGGGAGAAAACCAAGCTTGCTTTCTTATGTTGTTTTGCCCATCTGCCTACCTTGAGTAAGGTAAAGCGATCTGACACCTCAATGCGATCTGGATTTAAAAACTCAAGTAAGTTTAGAAGTTGTTTATTACTGCGGATAATCTGATACCCACCACTGGCTGGCAGCGTAAAGCTGGGCAAGCTGATCTTTAAGCCAAATGGAGTTTGTTCCTTGATATACCTTGGTCCTGGCACAATATAAATAAACTCATGCCCATACTTAAGATAGCCACGGCCTAACTCATGCAGGGTGGTCTTAATACCACCAGAGCTAGGACCATAAAAATTTGCTACATGGACAATTCTCATGCCACACCAATCTCTGCTATCGCTGCACTCTTCTTTAAATCAATCACCTGCTGGTAGTGGTTCTTAAGCTCACTATTTATGCGAGCCCAAGTGCGCATACTTACCGAATCTCTGGCAGCAATTCTCATCTGCTTTCGATCACTTCTTTCATGGTGCAAATTTACGGTGCGGTTTAGTTGTGAAGCATCATTAATATCAATTACGTAACCGGTTCTGCCGTGGGCAACTAAATCTGCCGGACCTCCAGTACGAGGAACAATTGCCGGAATTCCAGAGGCAAGTCCTTCTTGAACCGCTTGGCAGAAGGTTTCATTTGGTCCTGGATGGATAAATAAATCAAAGCTGGCATAAATTTGCGCTAACTCTTCACCATTTTTAAACCCTAGAAATAGTGCCGCTGGCAATTGTTGCTCAAGTTTGCGACGGTGTGGGCCATCACCAACAATTACTAATTGAATATTTGGATTATTTTGTAGCACTTTAAGATCTGAAACTCGCTTCTCTTGCGCAAGCCGGCCAACAAAGCCAACAATTATTTTACTTTGATCACCATTTTTCCAAGTATCGCGAAGGGCTGCAGATCTTTTGCTTGGATTAAACAGTTCAGTGTTCACGCCACGTCGCCATAAGTAAACCTCTGGTACTCCAGCTAAATGAAGATCTAGGCAGGCAGATGTCGATGGTGCAAGTGTGCGATCAGTTTGGGAGTGGATTTTATATAGTATTTTCTGAAGTGAGCTTTGGGCAATTCCAAATCCATACTGTTTAGCAAAGCCACCTAAATCAGTTTGATAGATCGAAACAGTTGGAATATTAAGTCGCTTAGCAATCTTGTTTGCGTATGAACCAAGTGCAAATGGTGAAGCTAGATGGATTACATCCGGAGAAAAACCATCTAATAAGTGTTGAATTCGCTTTTGTGGCAATCCCATTGGCATGCCGGTTGGTAAAAAATTTTGGGTTGGGATTACTGGCACAGCTTTGACCGGATGGCCGGCATACTCAGTTGGCATATTTTCAGATGCTGGCGCAATAACTAATGCTTGATCTGTGCTATCTGAAAGATGTTCTAAGATGCGAAGTACTGAGTTTGTTACCCCATTTATATTGGGTAAGAAAGATTCAGTGACGACGGCTACTCTCATATGAGTAGGGTGCGTAAATTAGAAAGCCTAAAGGAGCACTTGAGGTTAAGTGTCGGTAAAGAGTAGGTTAAGCCTTATACCCCCCAGTAACATTGCCACATGAAAATCGCGATCTGCATCAAACAAGTCCCTGACTCATGGGCTGAAAAAAAGATGGCAGCAGGGGTTTTAGATCGGGCAAATGTTGATGCGGTTTTAAATGATTTAGATGAGTATGCAGTTGAAGAGGGGCTGCGAATTGTGGAGGCAAACTCACCAACTAAAGAGGCTGGTGAAGGTAGTGGCCATTCCATAACTTTGATTTCAATGGGACCAGAGCGTGCAACAGAAGCAATTAGAAAAGCACTATCCATGGGCGCAGATGATGCAATTTTGATTAGTGATATGGCATTAGCAGGATCAGATGCACTTGCTACCTCATTAGTTTTAGCTGAGGTAATTAAAAAAGGTAATTATGATTTAGTGCTTTGTGGAACTGAGAGCACCGATGCCAGAATGAGTGTGGTGCCGGCGATGATTGCGCAGCGCCTAGCCTGGGCACAATTAACATTTGCTGGCAAGGTAAAGGTTGATTTGGCTGCTAGCAGTGTTGAAATTGAAAGAGTAACTGAGTTTGGCAATCAAGTTATGAGTGCAAAGTTTCCGGCAGTGCTTTCGGTAATTGAGAAGATTAATGAGCCAAGGTATCCATCATTTAAGGGAATCATGGCGGCAAAGAAGAAAACAATTACCACTATCTCATTAGCTGATACTGGTGTGGCAGCAAGTTCAGTTGGCTCATCGGCGGCATGGAGTGCAGTTAAAGATGCTCTACCACGACCTGCACGAGGTGCTGGCGTTAAATTTACCGATGATGGTCATGGTGGCGAAAAACTAGTTGAGTTTTTAGTTGAGAAACGGCTGGCATGAGCACCGTTATCTTTTTAGTAGATCATGCTGGTGGCAAGGTTGCCAAGGCAACTGGTGAGCTAGCAACCTTTGCTAAGACAATTGGTGAATCCGTTGCCATAGTTTTTGCCGCAAATCCAGCTGAGATTGTTAGCCAGTTAAATACTTTTTCAGTAGATAAGGTAATAACTGCAACTGGTGATTGGGATAAGAATGGAGCTGCTGCAATTGCAGATGGGCTTTCTCAAATTATTGCTGCTAAAAAACCAAATGCGCTCCTAATTACCTCATCTGCTAATGGTAAGGAGATTGCTGGTCGAGTTGCAGTTATAACAAACTCCGGCATTATTACCGATGCAATCGGTGTTGATAAAGAGTTAATCACCACCCAATCAGTCTTTGGTGGTTCAACCACAGTGCACTCGGTAGTTACCACCGGCACACCAATTATTACCTTACGGGCAAACTCAATTGAGCCGGTTGCTACAACATCAACACCGCCAGTTGAAGAGTTTGCGGTAACACTTTCAGAGGCTGCAAAGCTTGCAACAATTACTAGCGCAACGCCAGTTGTTAAAGGCGGTCGTCCTGATTTAACTGAGGCAGCAATTGTGGTCTCAGGTGGCCGAGGAACTAATGGAGATTTCAAACCAGTTGAAGAGTTAGCAGATGCATTAGGGGCAGCAGTTGGGGCATCTCGGGCAGCAACTGATGCTGGTTGGTATCCACACTCACACCAAGTTGGCCAAACTGGTAAAACTGTTTCACCACAACTTTATGTTGCTGCTGGAATCTCTGGTGCTATTCAACATCGTGCTGGCATGCAGACAAGCAAGATGATTGTGGCAATTAATAAAGATCCAGAGGCGCCGATCCTAGAGCTTGCTGATTTTGCAGTAGTGGGCGATCTTTTTAATGTGCTACCGCAGGCTACCGCGCAGATTATTGCTCGTAAGGGGTAGTAAGTCAGTATCAGGGTCAACCTTTAGACTTAGCAAATGCTTGCTTACTTTGATCACGCCGCTACCACCCCAATGGTGGAGCCTGCGATCACCGCACTTAATAATCAATTAAAAAAGTTAGGCAATGCCTCATCTTTGCACTCAGCTGGTAGATCGGTTAGAAAAGATTTAGAGCAAGCTCGAGAAGAGATTGCAGTAGCAATTGATTGCGCACCAAGTGAGGTTATCTTTACCGCATCTGGAACTGAGGCGAATAATCTGGCAATTAAAGGCTTATTTTGGAAGGGTGCTAAAGATAATAAGAAAGTAATTATTACCTCAACCTTTGAACACCATGCAGTGATGGATCCAATTATTTGGTTGGCAGAACATGAGGGGGCGCAGATAGTTGGAATAAAAGTTGATCGAAAAGGTTTTATTGACCTTACCGAGTTAACAGAGGCGGTTGAAAAACATAAAAATAATATTGCGCTCATCTCAATTATGCATTCAAATAATGAGGTTGGTAGTGTGCAAGATATTGCGCAGATAGTAAAGATCGCTGGTGATACTCCAGTTCACACTGATTGTGTGCAAAGCTTTGGCAAGGTTGATCTTTCATTTAAAAATCTTGGGGTAACTGCAGTAACAATTAGCGCACACAAGGTTGGTGGTCCACTTGGTGTAGCTGCTTTGATATTAAAGCGAGGCTTAGATATTGAACCAATCTTGCATGGTGGCGGACAAGAGCGTGATATCAGAAGTGGCACATTTAACGCACCAGGTATTGTCGCCTTTGCCGCCGCTGCCAAGGATGCAGTTGCCAATAAAAAAGAGCGGGATATAAAGATTAGGCAGTTAAAAGAAGAGTTAATTAATACAATTAAGAAAAATGTCTCAGATATTTGGGTAAATGGCGATCAAGAGAAATCTCTTCCGGGAATTGTTTCAATTACCTTTCCAAAGACTGACTCAGAAGGCTTACTTTTACTTTTAGATGCAGAGGGCATTGCCTGCTCAACTGGCTCTGCCTGTAGTGCGGGTGTGCAGCGACCAAGCCATGTACTACTTGCGATGGGATTAACCGAGGATGAGACCACCTCTACTTTAAGATTTTCTCTAAGTTACACAAACACGGTAAATGAGATTGCAAAGCTTGGCGCAGTAATCTCAACTGTTGTTGCCAAATCACGTAATGCGATGGTGAAGTAAGTGAAAAAATTAAAGGTAATTGCCGCAATGAGTGGCGGAGTTGATTCAGCAGTTGCTGCCGCCCGGGCAGTTGATGCTGGATATGAAGTGGTTGGGGTTCACCTTGCCCTATCTAGTAATCCACAAAAGTATCGCTCAGGTGCCCGTGGTTGTTGCACGATCGAGGACTCACATGATGCTCGTCGTGCTGCTGATGTAATTGGAATTCCTTTTTATATCTGGGATATGGCGGAGGAGTTTCACAAAGGAGTAGTAGAGAACTTTTTATCTGAGTATCAAGCAGGGCGAACTCCTAATCCATGTCTTAGATGTAATGAGAAGATTAAATTTGAGGCGGTCTTAGATCGAGCAAAGGGGTTAGGTTTTGATGGCGTAGTAACCGGACATTATGCAATTACAAAAGATTCACCTGCTGGTAAAACATTACATCGAGCAGCAGATCCAGAGAAGGATCAATCATATGTACTTGCAGTTCTTAGAACAGATCAGATAGCCGGTGCGATATTTCCATTAGGGGATACAGTTAAAACAGATACCCGCAAAGAGGCTAAAGAGCGTGGATTATTTGTGGCAAACAAACCAGATTCACATGATATTTGTTTTGTGCCATCAGGAGATAACGCAGGATGGTTGCGTGAGCGATTGGGTTCTGAGAGTGGCGATATTGTTGATGGCGACGGTAAAAAACTTGGCGAGCATAAAGGTGCTTATACCTACACAATTGGTCAACGGCGCGGACTTAACTTAACTGTCCCAGATAAAACTGGTGAGCCAAGGTATGTATTAAAGATTGAGCCAAAGAGCAACACCGTTGTTGTTGGAACCCATGAGGAGTTAGCAATTAACTCAATTCTTGCCGCTCCGCCTACATGGTGTGGTAGCGCACCTGAAATTAATAAAGAGCTTCGTGGTTTTGCTCAGGTGCGCGCCCATGGCGCACCACTTGCTACTTCCTACAAATTTGATGGCACAAACTTAATTGCTAATTTGGATCAGCCAGTATTTGGCCTTGCAACTGGACAAGCTTTAGTTATTTATGATGGTGATCGGGTAGTTGGCTCTGCCACCATTAACGAAACTATTTAGTATGAGCGCAGCGATCAGGCATCAGATCCAAGAGCTATCTGAAGTAATTAAAGATCACCAATTTAAATACTATGTATTAGATGATCCAGCAATTACCGATAGCGATTTTGATAAGTTGTGGCAGCAGTTAATTGCACTAGAGAGTAAGTATCCACAATATAAATTAGAGAGCTCACCAACCCTAGAAGTTGGCGGCGGCTTTGCCACCGCATTTACCCAACATGATCATATTGAAAAGATGATGAGCTTAGATAATGTCTTTGATAATGATGAGTTAGATACCTGGTTTGATCGAATTGAAAAAGCGGGGGTGAAAAATACTTGGTTGTGTGAGGTTAAGGTAGATGGCTTAGCAATTAACTTACTCTATGAAAATGGCAGATTAACCAGAGCATTAACTAGAGGCAATGGCACAACTGGTGAGGATGTCACTTTAAATATTAAAACAATTAAATCTGTTCCTACCGAATTAGCTGGTAAGAATTTGCCAGCAACCCTTGAGGTGCGAGGTGAGGTCTTCTTTCCACTACAAGCATTTGATGAGTTAAATGATTCACTTGAAGAGGCTGGCAAGCAGCGGTTTGCAAACCCAAGAAATGCTGCAGCTGGTTCTTTGCGCCAAAAGGATCCAAAGATCACAGCGAGCCGACCATTAGATGTTGTAGTTCATGGCATTGGGGCGACAACTGGAGTTAAATTTGATAAACAATCATCCGCTTATGAATTACTTAAAGGCTGGGGTCTGCCAACTAGTAGTAAATATAAAGTAGTAACAAATCGCAAAGAGGTATTAGCTTTTATCGATCAGTATGAGAAAAATCGCCACAATGTTGAGCATGAGATAGATGGGGTAGTAATTAAGGTAAATGAGATTGAGGCGCAAAATTCTTTAGGTTTCACCTCCCGTGCTCCTAAGTGGGCGATCGCTTATAAGTATCCACCTGAGGAGGTAGTAACAAAGTTATTAGATATTAAGGTGAGTGTGGGCAGAACTGGCCGGGTAACACCATTTGCCTATATGCAACCGGTAAAGGTTGCAGGTTCAACCGTTACCAATGCCACCTTGCACAATGCGCAAGAGATAGTCCGTAAAGGAATATTAATTGGTGACACAGTATTGATTAGAAAAGCAGGTGATGTAATACCTGAGGTGTTAGCGCCAATAATTGAAAAGCGAGATGGCAGTGAGCGAGCATTTGTTATGCCAACAAAGTGTCCAGATTGTGGCAGCAAATTACGGGCAATTAGTGAGGGTGATGTTGATATTAGATGCCCTAACTCACAAAGCTGTCCAGCCCAAGTTGTCGAGCGTCTTTTCTATATTGGCTCCCGCTCTGCATTAGATATTGATGTTTTAGGTTATGAGGCAGCCGCAGCTTTGTTGGCAGATAAGTTAGTAACAGATGAGGGTGATTTATTTGGCTTAACTCTAAAGGATTTAAATAGATCACCATTTTTCACAAAAAAAGATGGTACACAAAGTGTTATTGCAGATCGATTTGTGGCAGGGCTTGAGTTGGCAAAGTCTCGACCACTTTGGCGAGTATTAGTTGCACTCTCAGTTAGACATGTTGGCCCAACAAGTGCCAAGGCGCTAGCAAATGAGTTTGGCTCTATTGCAAATATTCAAAAGGCAAGTATTGAACAATTAGCAAATGTGGATGGTGTGGGAGGAGTAATTGCTGAGGCAATTATTGAGTGGTTTAGTATCGATTGGCATAAGCAAATTATTAAGAAGTGGGAAAAGGCTGGGGTCGCATTAGTAGATGCACCTAAAGAAAAGTTAAAACAGAGCCTTAAAGGTTTAACAATTGTGGTTACTGGATCGCTAGTTGATTTCTCAAGAGATAGTGCAACTGAGGCGATTACTAGCCGGGGCGGTAAAGCCTCCTCATCAATCTCTGCTAAAACCGATTACTTAGTAGCAGGAGATGCGGCTGGCTCTAAGTTAACAAAGGCAACCGAGTTAGGAGTCACTATCTTGGATGAGGCCGGATTTAAAGTATTACTTGAGAAGGGGATAAACTAACCTTATGAATTTACTTGAAGAGTCAACAAGAGAGTTGCCTATGGCACCAGTCTTCTTCGGTATTACAGCATTTGGGATTCTTTCACTGCTGCTTTATTTAACCCTTCGAATTGACCGGGATTAATTATTCAATCAGCAAGTAAAGAGATTGCCATCATAGGTGGCACATTTGATCCAATCCACTTAGGTCATCTGCATCTAATCAAAGAGATCGCAAATAAATTTGAAAAGGTGTTGGTAATTCCAACTGGAAACCCCTGGCTTAAAGATTATCAACCGGTTGCAAGTGCGCAGCAGAGATTTCAAATGACAGATTTAGCAATTACTGCGATGGGATTAAGCCCTAAAGTTGAGGTGCTACCAGTTGAAACAAAGAGAGCCGGTAATAGTTACACAATTGACACCATTGCCGAGCTTAAAAAGATATATCCAGATGCAAACTTCACATTAGTTTTAGGATCAGATGCTGCAAATAATTTTGATAAATGGCATAGATCAGAGGAGCTACTTAAGCAGGTAAAGTTATTAGTGGTAAGCCGGCCTGGTAGTAGGGCAACTGATTATGATGAGATTAATATTAAAGCGCTAAATATTTCATCAACTAAGGTTAGGCAATCAATTTCAATGCGGGAGAGTGTGATTGAACTACTCCCAGCAAAGGTAGTTACCTTTATTAGAGAGTTTGGTTTATATGGCTCTCGCTAATCGCACGATTGAGTTAACTAAAATTGCAGCGTTAGCGCTAGCAGATAAGTTAGGCAGTGAAATTGTGGCAATTGATCTCTCAGAACAATTAGTTTTAAACCAAGTCTTCCTACTTGTCACCGGTAATAATGAGCCTCAACTACAAGCATTATCAGATGAGGTGCAGAAAAAACTTGCCGAGGTTGGTGAGAAGCCAATTCGTAAAGAGGGAAGTGGTGGCTGGATTTTACTTGATTACTCAGATTTGGTAGTGCATATTCAAAGCGCTGAGCTGCGCAATTACTACATGTTAGATCGCCTATGGAATGATTGCCCGATTGTTGATTTAGAGATTGCAAAGGTGAATAGGTAATGAGTGAATTAAATTCTCCAATAAGAGTTGTGCTCTGGCGCCATGGCCAGACTGATTGGAATGTAGAGAATCGCTTCCAAGGCCACTCAGATATTCCATTAAATAAAGTAGGGGAGTATCAGGTAACTGCCGCAGCAAAAGTATTAGCTGGGCTTAATCCGGATCGAATAATCTCAAGTGATTTAATTAGAGCACAATCCACAGCCGCGGCACTATCTAAGATTACAAACCTTAAGGTTGAAATAAATGCTGGCTTGCGCGAGACAGATGGTGGATTGTGGGAGGGAAAGCTTGCATCAGAAAATCGGGCATCTCACGGTGAGTTATTTGCTAATTGGTATGAGGGTGGGGATGAAGCAGCAGGTGTAACTGGTGAGCGACGCAGTGATGTAGCAAAGCGAGCGGTTGCAGTTATTGAGAAGGAGACTGCTAATTTCGCAGGCACAATAGTTTTTGTAACACATGGCGGAACAGTTCGAAGTGTTTTAGGCTCTATTCTTAAATTACCAATTCCACAATGGGGCGTAATTGGTGGGTTATCAAATGCATGTTGGTCAATATTGGAATTAACAAAACATCACACCGGAAGTAAGTGGTATTTGGCAGAACACAACGCTGGTTCATTACCTGAGCCTGTCTTTGGAGATGATGCGGTAAATTAAAAAACCCGCCCACTATTTCTAGTGAACGGGCTTTTTGTTTAATTGATTATCCGTGAATTGTTGCTACCGCCTTGATTGCCTCTGGCTTATTTTTGTTTAGATAAGCAAGTGCGACAAATCCAAGAAGTATCCAAACTCCCATTGCATATGCACCAAGAGTCAGTGGTGAAGAAAGTGCCACAATAAACTTCAATCCCGGGACTCCAGTAATTCCAGCTGCATTAAAGAAGCCAGGAACTAAGAATAGGAATCCAATAATTGGAACCAAGATGTGAAGTAATGGGTGACGCTCGTCTTTGCGATGCTTTGCGAAGTACCCAACGCAGGCAAGGTTTGCAATCATATAAACCGGAACAATTGCTACTACTAGTCCAGTAGCGACAATTCCAAATGCAGTCTGTGGTGTGTATTTAGAACCAAGCCCAAGAGCAAGGACTAAGCCCACAATTAGTTGCAGTAAAACAGCATTACGTGGAGATTTATATTTTGGATCAAGTTCAGCCAATTTACCTGGGAAAACACCAGCGCGGCCAAAAGCATATGCAGTTCTGGTGAACACGTTAGCACCACCATTTGCATTTGCAATTGTTGAGTTAATAATCGCAAATAGGACTAGTAACCAGAATATGGTTCCAACACCCTTTGCTAACCCATCCCAAGGCACGCCATTGTTATAACCAGCGAAATCTTTGAACTTATCTGGTCCAAATGTAATCGCAGCAGCATATGTAGTTAGTGCATAAAGTGCACCAATTGAAACTGTTGCAATCATCACTGCTTTAGGAATATTTTTCTTTGGATTCTCTGTCTCTTCAGCAAGTGGGGCTGCTGCTTCAAAGCCAGCGAATGCTAGAAGACAGAAAACAGATCCGGCAATAACACCTGACCAACCAGTGAAACCTTCAGCATTTGCATACTTTGTTGTAAATACTGCTAGGTCATTATTTCCGCCAGCTTTAACAATTAAGTAAAGCCCGAATAACACGAATACAGTGATTTCAATAGCACCAAGGATTACACCAGTTTTAGCTGAGGTACGAACTCCACGGTAAACCAAGAAACCAACCAGCAAAGTGCCAAGGGTGGTAAAGATCCACCAATTACCGGTCGAGAATGAAGAATTCTCAGAGTTCCACTCACCAGCAACTGTGTAACCAAGTTGCAACATAACAAGTGGCACGATCAAGATTTCAACTGCGGCATATGCCCAGCCGACTAAGAATCCAACCCAAGGGCGTAGTCCTACTGCGCTATAAGTTGCAACAGAGCCCGCTGATGGGATGTGAGCAGCAAGTTGACCGATGCTGGATGCGGTAAAGAAAATTCCAATAAATGCAAAGACAACTGCAAGTGGAAGTGCGCCACCTGCTAGTGGGGAACCAAAGGGAATCGATGCTGCAATTGCAGCAGCTGGTGCCATACAACAGATTGATTGGAAAGCTACTTCGCGTAGTCCAACCGCATTACGTTCTAGTTGTGCCAAGGCTCAACCTCTTTCTTAGTGTTTCAGGCCTATGCCTGAAAGCATTAGAAGAAGTCTTACAGATTTTCTCAGTTACTCCTGAGTATTTCTATATTTGTTTGCTAGATTCTAAAAGGTTTAGGCGCACGGGAGATCTTAGGAACCCGCATTTTTGCAATCACACTGCCTGGCGAGGGATGACAGTATTGGGCGATTCCAAGATCACCGGCAACTGATAAAAATATAAATGCATCCTCCATCGTAAAGCCCCACTCATCAACTAATAACTTAGCTGCTTCCTCTACTGCATTTTTTAATGCACCATCAATACTGTCAGCGGTTGTGCCATGAGTTATCCAAGAATCTTTAGTTTCAGTAACTGGCCAACCAGCAGCTTTTCCTTTTATTAAATCAACTTTAATAATTCCAGTGCCACCAATTTCAACACCAGTACCTGAGATCTCACCATCACCCATTGATGCATGCATATCACCAATTGCTAACTGACCACCTGGTTGGAATACCGGTAAATGAATAGTTGCGCCAATGCCATTTTGATTATCATCCATATTTCCACCATGACGATCAGCAGCAAAGGTTGAAATCTCACCACTGGCAGGAGCTACACCAATTACTCCAAACATTGGGCGCTTAGGAAATGTCACACCATTAGACACCATTGTTATGGTGTCACCTTCTACTTTAAAAATTCTAGTAGTTGGTGATTTTGCCTTATCAATTAATTGACCCCACTCTGGAATTACCATACCCGCACCTTGTGGTCCTGGCTTGATATCAATCAAAGTTACGGAAATTGAATCACCAGGAAGTGCACCTTTAACTGCAATTGGACCGGTAGCACTATTAATTCTTGTTAAATCTAATTTCTCTACTGTGTCACTCTCGCTTTGTACCTGACCGGTAAAGCAATCCCAGGTTTCTATTTCAATTACAGTGCCTGGATCAACTGTTACAACTGGTTGCATGTCGGCTTTAAATGCCCAAACATGTTGGTCTTTACTGATTTTTACAGTTGGTGTGCTCATATCGAAAACCTACCATCTAAATTGAGGGCGTGGAAGGTCACTTGATAACGCATAAATTATTAGAAAGACCAATTAATTAGATAGGGTCAGCACCTGTAAACAAGCGGGGCTGTAGCGCAGCTGGTAGCGCACTTGCATGGCATGCAAGGGGTCAGGGGTTCAACTCCCCTCAGCTCCACAAGATTTATCTATCTGGATTTATCATTTATCTTTAAGACAAAAGGAGCGGTGATGGCAAGTAAAGCAATCGCCATACTTAGCTGGTTTTGCTATGCATGAGGCTTATGACTTTAAAGCGGTGCAGGATAAGTGGCTGCCAATTTGGGACAAGTTAGCGCCATTTAAATCTGGTAAAGATAATGATGCACGTCCTAAAAAATATGTTTTAGATATGTTTCCTTATCCATCAGGGGACTTACACATGGGACATGCTGAGGCTTATGCATTAGGTGATGTAATTGCAAGGTATTGGATTCAAAAAGGTTTTAATGTAATGCATCCAATTGGCTGGGATGCCTTTGGATTACCGGCTGAGAATGCAGCAATAAAAAGAGATGCCGACCCTCGGGCTTGGACCTATGAAAATATTGATGTGCAAAAAGCTTCCATGCGCAGATATGCATGTTCATTTGATTGGGATCGAGTTCTTCACACCTGTGATCCTGAGTATTACAAATGGAATCAATGGTTATTTCTTAAGATGTTTGAAAAAGGTTTGGCATACCGCAAAGACTCTGCAGTTAACTGGTGCCCAGATTGCCAAACAGTATTAGCAAATGAGCAGGTTGTGGCAGGTCTTTGTGAGAGGTGTGATAGCGCAGTAACAAAGAAGAAGTTAAATCAATGGTATTTAAAGATTACCGATTACGCCGATCGCCTACTTGATGACATGGATCAACTAGAGGGTGCATGGCCTGAAAAAGTACTACTGATGCAACGCAACTGGATTGGCAGATCAACTGGCGCACAGGTTGATTTTGCAGTGGAGGATTTTGATCAAAAGATTACGGTTTATACAACTCGTCCTGACACTTTATATGGCGCAACCTTTATGGTGGTAGCAGCAGATTCTGAGCTGGCAGCAAAGTTAGTTGCAGGTAATGCTGTTGAGAATGAGTTTAAAAAGTATTTAGACTCTGTAAAAGCAGACTCTGATATTGATCGATTAGCAACTGATCGAGTTAAAACTGGTGTTTTCTTAAACCGCTATGCAATTAATCCAGTAAATAACGAGAAGATTCCAATCTGGGCCTCTGATTATGTATTAGCAGATTATGGAACTGGTGCGATCATGGCAGTTCCGGCCCATGATCAGCGAGATTTAGATTTTGCTCGTGCGATGAAATTACCAGTGCGCGTTGTAATTGATACTGGCCTAGAAGATCCAAACACCACAGGTGTTGCAACATCTGGTGATGGCAAGGTAATTAACTCAGGCTCTATTTCTGGTTTAAGTAAAGATGAAGCAATAGCTAAAATAATTAAAGAGTTAGCAGATAAAAATGTTGGTAAAGCTACTAAGAATTATCGGCTTCGTGATTGGTTAATCTCACGCCAGCGTTTTTGGGGAACTCCTATTCCGATTGTGCACTGTGATAAGTGTGGTTTAGTTCCAGTACCGCAAGATCAACTTCCAGTTGAATTACCAGATGCTAAGGGATTAGATCTAAAGCCAAAGGGATCTTCCCCTCTTGGAGCAGCTGCTGATTGGGTAAATGTTAAATGTCCAAAATGTAATGCTCCTGCAAAACGAGATGCAGACACGATGGATACCTTCGTTGACTCATCTTGGTACTTCCTTCGTTACACCTCAGTTAATCATCATGATGTTGCCTTTGATAAAAAAGCAGTTGATACCTGGCTACCAGTTGATCAATATGTTGGTGGTGTAACCCATGCGATCTTGCACCTTCTCTACTCACGCTTTTTCACCAAGGTATTACATGATCTTGGCATGCTCACCTTCACCGAACCATTTACTAGATTATTAAATCAAGGCATGGTTTTAATGGATGGTTCAGCGATGAGTAAGAGCCGAGGAAATCTAGTTAAGTTATCTGATGAGTTAGATAAACATGGCGTGGATGCAATTAGAGTCTCATTAGTCTTTGCCGGACCTCCTGAGGATGACATTGATTGGAATGATGTTTCACCTGCTGGTTCATTAAAGTTTTTAAACCGGGCTTGGCGAATTAGCCAGGATGTAACAAGTAAGGCCGGGGTTGATTTTAAGAAGGGTGATTTAGAGCTTAGAAAAGTAACTCATAAAGCATTAGCCGATATTGAGTTAGCGGTTGAATCATTTAGATTTAACGTAGTAATTGCCAGAATTATGGAGTTAGTAAATGCCACCAGAAAAGCAATTGACTCTGGTTGTGGTGGGCAAGATGCAGCAGTGCGCGAGGCAGCCGAAGCAATTGCAATTACTCTTTCTCTCGTCGCCCCTTACACCGCCGAGGATATGTGGGAAAAACTTGGACACAAACCGGCAATTGCTAATGCTGGTTGGCCGGTAATAGATAAATCTCTATTGGGCGCTGATAATGTGATTGCAATCTTGCAAATAAATGGCAAGATCAAAGATCGCATTGAGGTCTCGCCAAATATCACAAAGGATGAGTTAGAAAAGCTTGCCAAAGAAAATAATGAGATTAAAGCAGCATTGATCGGGGCGGATATAAAGAAGGTAATTACCGTTGCACCAAAGCTAGTTAATTTTGTTATCTAATTAAATAGCAAAAGCTCCACTGGAAGGGTTGTGGAGCTTCTACTCTAAAGGCTTTATCGGAAAAAGCCTCTCTGCTAGGAGGATCTACTGTCAGGTGTATCTCGCGCATAACCTGTTCGCTCAGTCGATCTGATGCGAACTATGCCCAAGAGCTGTTAACTAATGGTGAACAAATAGGTTTTTGTGGATGAAGAGCGGATTAAAAGATATGCAAACTCTCA
>Ga0209190_1000470_pt1 | contig 29352 bp, 28 predicted proteins | sample M_140205_XF_Meta_FD_187315 | JGI IMG/M metagenome (GOLD analysis project Ga0209190, IMG submission 187315) | Freshwater microbial communities from Lake Montjoie, Canada to study carbon cycling - M_140205_XF_MetaG (SPAdes) (version 2) | ecosystem: Environmental > Aquatic > Freshwater > Lake...
CGTGACCCACGAGGGGCGCAATTTCCTGCAGGCGGAATTTCTCGCCATGGATCTGGAGTTCGTGCCGAGCTACGCGAACTTCGTCCTTCTGCGGGTCGGTGATGGTAAAAAAGTTTTCGACGCTCTGCTCAAGCACGGGATCATCGTGCGCGCCATGGGGAGCTACGGCTTGCCCGAATGGATCCGTGTGTCCGTGGGTACCATGCCGCAGAACGAGGCTTTCATGGCGGCCCTGCGCGACCTCGACCGCACCGGCGAGGTCGGTCGAGGCACGTTGGCCACCGTCGCCTGATGGGTGGCGGCGACACGATTGCCGCGCTGGCCACCCCGTGGGGCGCCGGTGCGGTCGCCGTGATCCGCGTGAGCGGGCCGGAGGCGATAGCTGTCGCGGGGCGGATTTTTCGAGGAGCCCGTCCTGTCGAGGAAATGGCTCCCGGCCGCGTGGCACGCGGCGCGATCGTTCGGGACGGCGCGGATCTCGACGAGGTTTTGCTCACTGTTTTCCGCGCGCCGCGCAGCTACACCGGCGAGGATGTGGTGGAGATCAGCGGGCACGGCGGTGTGGTCGTGGCGAACGAGGTTTTGCAGGCGGCGCTGGCCGCGGGTGCGCGTCCGGCCGAACCGGGAGAATTCACCCGCCGCGCTTTTCTCAACGGCAAAATGGATCTGACGCAGGCCGAAGCCGTGATGGATCTCATCGCGGCGCGCGGCGAGGCTTCCGCCAAAGCGGCGGCCGCGCAATTGTCGGGACGACTCGGGCACGAGGTGGACAAAATCCGTGGCGCCGCGCTCGACGCGCTGGCCCATCTCGAGGCGTTCATCGACTTTCCGGAGGAGGGGATCGATGCGGAGAGCGGGGCGGCGCTCCTCGCGCGGATCGACGCGGTGTCGGCTTCGGTCAGTCGCCTGCTGCGCACAGCGGACGAGGGGCGCATGTTGCGCGAGGGCGTGCGATTGGTCATCCATGGCGCTCCCAACGTCGGCAAATCAAGTCTGCTCAACCTACTACTCGGCTACGACCGGGCCATGGTGAGCGACACGCCGGGCACGACGCGCGACACGATCGAGGAAAATCTCACACTGCGCGGTATCCCGTTCCGCGTGGTGGATACCGCGGGCTTGCGCGAGTCGGCTGATCCGCTCGAGCAGGAGGGCATGCGGCGCACGCGGGAGCATCTGGAGCGCGCGGACATCGCGCTGCGCGTGGTTGAGCCATCGACATGGCGAGCAGGTGATGCGCCCGTTGTGGGGGAAATTCTCGTGCTCAACAAAATCGACCAGTGGAGCGGCGGCCCGTTGCCCGCGGGCCTGCTCGCCCTGTGCTGCCTCGACGGGAACGGCCTGGAGCAACTCGTCGACACGATGATCGACCGGGCGAAGCTGGCCCCGGCAACGGACCGCGACGAACTGATCGCGATCAATGCTCGCCACCAGCACTGCCTGCGACGCGCAGGGGAGTTTCTCGCCGCGGCCAGGGAGTCGCTCGCGCGGGGCGACGCGCCGGAATTGACGGCGGTGGAATTGCGCGCAGCGCTCGCCTCAATCGGCGAGGTCACGGGCGCCGTCGACACGGAGGAAGTTCTCGGTAAAATTTTCAGCACCTTCTGCATCGGAAAATGAGCCTCTACACAGCCATCGCACGGCCTTTGCTTTTTGGTCTGTCTGCCGAGTCGGCCCACGAGACTTCGCTGCGCTGTCTCGCAGCCGTGGCCCGTGTCTTGGGCCGGCATGTCGCGGCGCCGGCCGGCCGTCCGGTGGATTGCCTCGGGCTGCGGTTTCCGAACGCGATCGGGCTGGCGGCGGGAATGGACAAAAATGCGGTGGCGTTGCCGGCGTGGCCGCTGCTCGGTTTCGGTTTCGTCGAGATCGGCTCGGTCACCGCGCTGGCCCAGCCGGGCAATCCGCAGCCGCGCATCTTCCGTCTGCCGCGCCAGCGCGCGCTGATCAATCGTCTCGGTTTCAACAACGAGGGCGCCGAAGCGGTCGCGGCGAGATTGGCGCAGTGGCGCGCGGCGGGGTGCTGGCCGCGCGTGCCGGTCGGGATCAATCTGGGCAAGTCGCGCGCCACGCCATTGGCCGAGGCCGCGGCGGATTACGCGCGTAGCTTTCGTCTGCTGCGCGAGCATGGGGATTATTTCGCGGTCAATGTGAGTTCGCCGAACACGCCCGGGCTGCGCGATCTCCAGCAGACCGCGCAGCTGCGCGGAATCCTGCGCGCGCTGGCCGCAGAGAATCCCGGTCGCAAACCGGTGCTGGTGAAAATCTCGCCCGACTTGGCCGCAGAGGATCTGGCGGATATCGTTGCGTGCGGTGAGGAGGAGGGGGTTGCCGGGTGGATTGCGACGAACACCACGATCGACCATACCGCCGTGCCGGCGGAACTGGACCGCGAGGGCGGGCTGAGCGGCGCGCTGCTCCGCGAGCGCGCCGACGATGTGGCGCGGCAGGTGGCAGCGGTGGCGTCTCGTCCCCTCATCGGGGTGGGCGGCATCGGCGATCCTGCTTCGGCCCGGGCCCGCCTCGCGGCCGGGGCGGTCCTTCTGCAAGTCTACACGGCGCTGATCTACGAGGGACCGGGGCTGCCGAGGCGGCTCGCGCGGGTGCTCGGGGCGGAAACCGTTACTTTTCAGACCGGCGCCACCGGCTAGACTAGACGTCGATGGAAACCACGGAGTCCCAACCGGCGGCAGCGGTCGCTGGCGCGAGGAAAGGAAACTGGCGTATCCTTGGCGAGGCCTTCAACCGCTACGTCATGGAGGGCGGCATGACCCACGGTGCGGCGCTCACCTACTACGCGGTCTTTTCGCTCGGGCCTTTGCTGCTCATCGCCACGGCGATCGCGGGCTGGTTCTTCGGCGAGGAGGCGGCGCGCGGCGAGTTGCGGGACAAACTTATCGAGACCTTCGGCGCCGACACCGCTTGGACGATCGAGGGCCTGCTGGCCAGCGTGCGGGCGCGCGCGACCTCCGGCTATGCCGCCGCTATCGCCCTCGTCGTGCTGCTTTACACTTCCTCGAGCGTGATGCGCCAGCTCAAGGAGTCGATGAACTTCATCTGGCGCGTCCCGCACATGCGAGAGGCCTCATGGTGGAAGTGGGTCGAGCACTACCTGATCTCCATCCTCGGCGTCCTCTTTGTCGGTCTGCTCCTCATCATCTCTCTCATCACCACCACCGTGCTGGCCGCCACGAAAAAATACGTGCCCGACTGGCTGCCCTACTCCAGCACCTTCCTTTTCTCGATCGAGTTCGGAATCACGCTCATCATGGTCACCGTCGTGTGCGCGCTCATTTACAAGTTCCTGCCCGAGACCCGCGTGCAGTGGCGCTACGTTTGGCTGGGGGCGTTCGGCACCGCGCTGCTCTTTTCCATCGGCAAGCTCGGCATGGGACTGTATCTCGGCTGGCTCAGCGCGGAATCGTTCTACGGGGCGATGTCGTCCTTCATGATTTTGCTCTTCTGGATGTATTACTCCGCGCAGGTTCTGGTCATCGGCGCCTATTTCACCGAAATGACCAGCCGCGTCCGCATGGAGGCCAAAGCCCAGCGCACGGCGGACCGGGTCTGATCGTCATGGATCCGCAACCGATCCGTGAGTTTGTGCGCGACGCGCTGGCCAAGGGGGTGCCGCGCGACCAGATTGCGCGAGGGCTCCGCACGGCGGGCTGGCCCGAGCGGGAGATCGAGGAGGCGCTCTCAGCCTTTGTCGATGCCGGGCTGCCGCTCCCGGTGCCGCGGTGCCGTGCCTCGGGCAGTCCTCGCGAGGCCTTCCTCCACCTGCTGATGTTCTTTTCGCTCGGGGTCTGGGTCACGGCGCTCGGCTCGCTGCTCTTCGATTTCATCAACTTGCGTTTCCCTTTGCCCGGTGAGGGGAGTGGCGGAGGATCCGCCTCGCTCCGCTATGGAGTGGCCTCGCTCGCCGTGGCGTTCCCCGTCTTCGGTCTCACGCTGCGCCGCGTGCGGCGCGACCTCGCCGCCAATCCTGCGCGCGCGATGAACTCCGTCCGCCGCTGGCTCTCCTATCTCGCGCTCTTTGTGGCCGCGCTGATTTTGGTCGGCGACGGCATTGCCCTCGTGGTCCAGTTTCTCGGCGGCGATCTCACCCTGCGTTTCGTGCTCAAATTCGCAGTCATCGCGGCCTTGGCCGGCGGCGTGACGTGGTGGTTGTTGCGCGGCCTGCGCGAGCTCGCGCAACCCGCTCTACCAGCGTTGCCGTATGCTCTCTGCGCACTCGTCTTCGCAGTCGGTCTCGCGGCGGTGTGGCAGACGGGCGGTCCGCTGCAGGCTCGGTTCGCAGCGCAGGATGCGCAGCGACTGCGCGACCTGCGATCGATCCATTACAGCGTGCACAATTTCTACGAGAGGCAGAAACGACTGCCCTCGTCGCTGGCCGAATGCGATACCGATCCGCAAACTTTCATCAAAAACAAGAACGATCAGGTTTCGGGGCGTCCCTACGGATACAAAGTGCTGGGGGCGGATCGCTTCACGCTCACTGCGGAATTCCGCCTGCCGAGTGGAGCGGTCGACCCTGCCTCCTACGCGGATCCGGCGAGCGACGGTTTCTGGCAGCACGGGGCGGGGGATCATGTTTTCACCGTCGAACTCGGTCCGCCTCTCACCAACTGAGATCGCACGGGCATCCGCCGGCATGGTCCGGATTTTCTTCCCGACCGGCGAAAAATAATTGCCACGAATATAGCAATTGTCACAAACTTGTGACATGCAAGATTCTCTCGAATCAAAAGCAGCGCCTACGCCGCTCGATATCGCTTCTGACCGTCTTCATACGGCGTTTCCCACGGCCTTGGGTCAAGCTGTGCGGGCGGCGCTTGAGCGGGTCATTGCGAGTCCCGATTTTCTCGCCAGCGATCGCAATCGGAGATTTCTTCGCTTTGTTGTTGAGGCCGCCTTGGAGGGCCGCCGCCACGAAATGGTCGGGAAGGTGATTGCAAAAAAAATATTCCTGCGCGGCGAGGACTTCAGATCGGCTAAGGATCCGATTGTTCGCATTGAGGCGGGCAGACTGCGCCGCGACCTTGAGACATACTATTTCAAGTCAGGCCGCACCGATGAAATCGTGATCGCGCTGCCCAAGGGCCACTACTATCCGCATTTCGCTCGCCGCCAGACCAGGGCAAGCAGCCCTGCCCTCTCCGCCGGCGCCTTGACCATAGCCTCCTTCCGTTTGGCGAATGCGCCGCTCGAAGCGCTGCAGCCGCCCATTCGCGCACGCCTGGCTGATGAGTTGCTCCGCAGGCACCAACTGGCCGTCTTCATTGCCCCGGAACCGGCCGTGGCCCTGCTCGATAGCGAGAGTGTGCGCCTCGCCGCACGCCGGGATGGTGCTGCTTACGTGCTCTCTGGCGACGCGCGGAGTGAAGACGGATGTTTCTCGATTGTGGCACGCCTGCATGATGGAGCGACCGGACAACTCATGTGGTCCGAAGAATTTTCCGGCGAACCAAACTCATTACTGCCCCAAACCGCCGCCCGCATCGCGCAGGCTCACGAGCGTCTCGCTCATGCGCGGCCGGACCGCCGGGTCGGGAATCTGCCAGTCTGATGGCGCGCTTCAGCCACCGTCCCAAGCGCATCGCCCGCCGCACCGAGAGCGAAAAGTTCGCCCGCAGCGTCATGCCTGCCGCCTATATGATTATGCCGGTCGGGTTGGCGCTCCTCCTCGCGGTTGCGCTGGGCTATCTGGTCTACGGCTCGTTCCAACTCCAGTTGCTCGTGCTGGGTCTCGCCGTCTTTGTTCTGCCCCTGCTCCTGACGCTTTATCGCGTCGTGCGCGGCCACTACAGCGAGGAACTCGACGAACCTTGAGGTGATCGCCTGCTGGGTGGAAAATGACGCTCTCGGCGCGGTTTTGATTGGCACGTCGTCCTCTAGACGCTATGGTTTCGGATTATGAGTCAGCACAGCAGTTTGAAGGGTCAGGGCGCCATCAAGGCCAAGCGCAACGTGCTCAAGCGTTTCGAGCGGGTGGAATTGCTCAAGAAGCGCGGCCAGTTCAAGGACGGCCAGAGCGTTATCGGCCTGAAAAAAACCAAGCCCGACGAGTGAGACCTTCTGCCGCAAAAGGCGGATTTCCGGACAGGCGGCCGCGGCCGCCTGTTTTTTTATGAACCAACCCATGCGCCTCAACCGCTACCTCGCCCTCTGCGGGCTGGGTTCGCGCCGCGCGTGCGAGGAGATCATCCTGCGCGGGGGCGTGCGGGTGAATGGCCGTCCGGTGCGAGAGTTGGCCACTGTGGTGCAACCCGGGGATACGGTCTTCGCGAAGGGGCGCGAGGTGCGCCCGGCGGAATCGCGTTACATGGTTTTACACAAACCTTCGGGGTGCCTCAGTTCGCGCCAGTCGCAGGGCGGCAAGCCGACTGTTTACGACTTCCTGCCGCGCGAGGCGGCCACCCTGCCGCATGTGGGGCGCCTCGATGCGGAGAGTGAAGGTTTGCTTCTGCTGAGCAACGATGGCGCTTTGGCCCAGGCCATCACTCATCCTTCGCGTCACGTGGAGAAGGAATATGAGGTGATCGTCGACCGGTCGTTTGATCCACAACTCGTGCCGAAGTTGCTCAAGGGCATCTATCTTGAGGAGGGGAGGGCCAAGGCTGCCCACGTGCAGATCGAAGGTGCAAACAAGCTGCGCGTGGTCCTCACCCAGGGCATCAACCGGCAGATCCGCCGCATGTTTGCCGCTCTCGATTACAAGGTGAAGCGCCTCACCCGTACGCGACTCGGCCCGCTCAAGCTCGGGCGTTTGCCGCGCGGAGCTTGGCGCGAATTGACGGCCCGCGAGGTGGATGCTCTGCGCGCCGCCGCCGGTGCCTCGCGCCGCGCCCGCTGATATTTCTCGTCGAGCATGCGGGCCGACCAGCCTCAAGCGGTGGCTGATCGTTGGGGGATGAGAGTTGAACCATAAGCTTTCAACACCCTTTCCCGGCTCAGAAGTGTGACGGCGTGCGATTCAAGAAGCGCCCGCGGCCGACGGTGCCGCAGAATGTTCCATCACGCACCGCGACTTCGCCCCGCACGGTGACCAGGGATGGTCGTCCCTCGATCTCCCAGCCTTCGAACGCGTTGTAATCGACGTTCTGTGTCTGGGTCTTGCACGAAAGGTTGCCGCGATATTGCGGATCGTAGATGACGAGGTCGGCATCGGCACCGGGCTGGATCACGCCCTTGCGCGGGTAGAGATCGAAGATTTTTGCCGCGTTGGTGCTGGCCACGGCGACGAGCTGCTGCAGGGTGAGGCGTCCGCGCTTGACTCCGTGGGTGTAGAGCAAGTTGATGCGGTCCTCGAGCGATGGGATGCCGTTGGGGATTTTGGTGAAGTCGTCCTTGCCCATCGGCTTCTGGCCTTGGAAATCAAACGGGGCGTGGTCCGTGCCGACGGTGTTGACCAATCCGCTGGCCAATGCATTCCAAAGGACATCTTGGTTCGATGCGTCGCGGAGGGGCGGGGACATGACGAATTTGGCGCCCTCGAAGTCCGGCTTCTCGGCGTAGGATTTGTCCAGCACGAGATATTGGATGAGTGTCTCGACAAAGACATGCACCCCGCGCTCGCGGGCAGCGATGGCTTCATCCAGCGCCTCACGGCAGCTGAGGTGGACGATGTAGGTGTGTGCGCCGGTTAAGGCGGCGAAAGACATAAGGTGATGCACGCCCTCGGCTTCTACGCGCGGGGGGCGGCTGTCGTGGTGGGCATCCGGCCCGGTGCGTCCGGCTGCGAGCAATTCTTTTTGCATCTGCGCGACGAGGGTCTCGTTCTCGCAATGCGCGGTGACGATGACGCCGAGTTCCTTGGCCAGCTTGAGGGTTTGCCAGAGTTCTGTGTCATCGATCCCGAAGGCGCCTTTGTAGGCGAGGAAGATTTTGAAGCTGCCGACGCCCTGCTTGACGATTTCGCGCAACTGCCCGGCCGAGACCTCATCGAAGCGAGTGACGCCCATATGGAATGTGTAATCGCAGCACGCCTTGCCTTCGGCCTGCGCCTGCCACGTGGCGAAGCCGTCAGCCGGTGTCATGTCACGCGAGGGGCAGACCATCTCAAAAATCGTCGTGGTCCCGCCGACGAGGGCAGCCTTCGTCCCGGTCTCGTAGTTGTCCTTCGACACCGTGCCCATGAACGGCAGGTAGATGTGGGTGTGCGGATCAATGAACCCTGGGAAGACAAACTTGCCTGTGGCGTCGATCACCTCCGCTCCTGCCGGGGCCGCGATGCCTTGATCGATGCGCGTGATGGTTTCGCCTTCGCAGAGGATGTCCGCGGTATAGCGGGTGTCCGCGTTGATGATGTCGGCGTTTTTAAGAAGAAGTGACATAGCGGGGACAGTGTTCAGTTTTCAGTGGGAGGAGTTCCAGAACGATTGATTGGGTCAGCAGATTGATCTATCATGCCGTTCCATGAGCACGGTGCAAGAATTCGAGCACGCGGCAGAGCGCCTGTCGCGTGCGGACCTGATCCATCTTCGGGCGTGGCTCGATGACAAGATCGAGGACGATCTTGTGGTCCGTGATGAGGTCATTCATGCCATCGCGCAGGCCCGCGGGGAGATTGCCGCCGGACAGGCGACGGCTCGCAAACAGGCCGCGATCTAAAGTTGGTCATGCCGGCGGCCACACAGGTTTGGTCGCAGACTTTCAGCAAGGCCTTTGATGCGTTGCCAGCCGGGGTGCGGATCCGGGTTGCCAAGGCGATTGATTCTTTGGGGCGGAAGCTGGCATCGGTGGCGCACCACCGACTGCAGGGCACGGACGCGTTTCGGCTTCGTGTCGGGGATTATCGCGTGATCTATGACTTTTCCGTGGGCGAGCAGCGGGTGAATCTGCTTTTCGTCGGACATCGCCGAGAGATTTACAAAGGCCTGTGAGACGGTCTCACTTGTCACTCCAAATATTGCCCTCCCCGTAGCTGAACCAGCGCGTGGTGGTGACTTTTTGCTGGGTGTAGAAGGCGACGCCCTCGCGGCCTTGGACGTGCAGGTCGCCGAAGAATGAGGAGTGCCATCCGCTGAAAGGGAAAAAAGCCATGGGGGCGGGGACCCCGATGTTGATGCCGACCATGCCGGACTGGATGCGGTGGCGAAATTCGCGCGCCGCTTTGCCGCTGCGGGTGAAGATGGCTGCGCCGTTGCCGTAGGGCGAGCGGTTGGCCAAATCGATGGCTGCATCGAGGTCTTCCATCCGGACTACGTTGAGCACCGGACCGAAGACTTCCTCCTTCATCGTGATCATGTCGGGCAAAACGTGATCGAGGACGGTTGGGCCGACATAAAATCCTTTTGGCGCAGCCGTGACCTTGGTGGCGCGTCCGTCGGTGAGCGGCTTGGCACCCTGGTCGGCGGCTTGGGTAATGAGGTGGCAAACGCGGTCGGCGTGCTCGCGGCTGATCACCGCGCCCATCTGGGCTTGGGGATCGCGGTCGGTCGGACCGACGCGTATTTTCGAGACGATGTCGACCAAGGCGGGCAGAACTGAACGGGCGGCATCGCCGACCGCCACTGCGGTCGAACTGGCCATACAGCGCTCGCCGGCGCAACCGAAGGCGGACTCCACCAGGCCTGTGGCGGTGTTGGCCACATCCGCGTCGGGCATGATGAGCACGAAATTTTTGGCGCCGCCGGCTGCCTGCACGCGTTTGCCGTGGGCGATGCCCGTCTCGTAGATGTATTTCGCGATCGGGGTGGAGCCGACGAACGAGATGGCCCTGATCGTCGGGTGTCGCAGCAGGGCATCGACCGCCTCGCGTCCGCCGTGCACGATATTGAGCACTCCCGGGGGCAGCCCGGCTTTCTCCGCGATCTGCGCGATGCGGATCGAGGTGAGGGGGACTTTTTCGCTCGGCTTGAGGACGAAGGTGTTTCCGCAGGCGATGGCCATCGGCCACATCCACAGCGGGACCATGGCGGGGAAGTTGAATGGGGTGATGCCGGCGACAACCCCGAGCGGTTGGCGGATCGAATCGCAATCGATGCCGCGGGCCACATTCTCGAGGGACTCGCCCATGAGCAGTCCGGGGGCTCCGCAGGCATACTCGATATTTTCCAATCCGCGGCGCACGTCGCCGCGGGCCTCGGCCAGGGTTTTGCCGTGCTCGCGGGTGACAATTTGAGCGAGTTCCTCGAAGTGGTCCTCGAGCATGACCTTGAGCTTGAAAAGAACGCGCGCGCGCTCGACTGGAGGGGTTTCCGACCATTGCGGGAAGGCGTCGGCGGCGGCGCGCACGGCTTGGTCCACGATATCGGCTCCGCACAGCGGCGTCTCGGCGATGACCTCACCGATCGAAGGATTATGGACCGGAACGGTGGCGAGTCCGGAGACGTGCGTCCATTCGCCCCCGATGAAGAGAGGAACGGGAAGAAGTTTGCTCATAATTTTGTGAGTTGAGCCCTGTTACTTAAGCCGATTCCGTCCGCGCGCAAGGGCAAAACAGCGACGATATGGTCGAAAGAGTGGCTGCCCCCGTAAGGATTCGAAGCATGCGGCCGACTAAGCGGCAGGCAGTCACTTTGAGGTTGCAGCATCCGGCCTTGGACATTGTAGCAAGGCCATAACTCATACCAGACGACTTACGCACAGTGCCCTCAGAGTGCATGTTCCAAATTCGCCATCGCACGAAACACGCCTCTCACGCTCCTGCATCGGTTGGGCGGTGCCTCTGCTTTTTGACGTCCGATACGCGGGCTAGACCGCGAAAGCGAAACATCGCGAAAATATCTCCACTGCCTTGGCGACCGCAGTGCGATTGGCCGAAGACCTTTTGCTCCAAACCAACGAATATTGGCGAGGCTTCAAGCCGACCTTGTCGAGAGGCAGACGGATATATTTGCGTCCACCCTCTGCCGCCATGGCCACATCCGGCAGGGCCGCCGCATAGCGGTCCGTGCGTAGCAGGGCCAAGCAGGCATCAAAGCCAGGCAGACCGACCACCGCATCGATGTTGTCAGCTAGGAGAGGTTGCAAATGCTCGCGGATGCGACCCGCGGCTGGCAGGGCCGCCGGGAGCTGCCGCAAAGCCTGGTCAATTGTCAGGCGTTTGGCCGCAGCAAGAACCCGCGGGACATAGAGCGAGTAGGTCAGGCGACCGAGCGGGCGACTCGCCAGGCCCCGTGGCAAAGGCGAGTGATCGACCACGCAAAAGTCGAACCGGCTGGCTGCCACGGCCGGGACTAGGTCCGCGGAACGCTCCTGAAACAGATCGATGGCTGCACCCGGAACAAGGCTGGGGCGGAGCTGCGGAATGACCACGTGGTTGATGATGGTTCGCGATGCGGCGAGCGATAAACGGACGGGGCTTCCGGCGCAGGCCAACCGAAAATCCTCCATGGACTGGAAGCCGTCGCGGACCAAGGCAACCAGCCCGCGGCCGGACTCGGTCAGCACGATGCCTCGGCCACGTCTTGCCACCAGCTCGGTGCCGAAAAATTCGCCAAGTTCGCGAATCTGCCGGGAAAGCAAAGATTGCCGCACCGGGTCCGCCCTGGCGGCTTTGATGAGCGAGCCGGCCTCCGCGAAATCCAAGAGCGCCTGCAGCCTCTCCAGCGAGAGGCCGCCTTTGGAGAGAAGGCTCATACCTGACTATAGAGTAATGCATATGGATATCTCTTACAATGACGGATTATCCGGCCGGTTCGATAGTGGCGGTGTGATGAAGACAGACAACAAACCAACCTTCACCGTCCTAGTGGACGATAACTTCCACTTCATGGACGAAGACGAACGCTGGACCGCAGGCACTTACGACTCGCTGCGGGAGGCGCTGGAGAGATGTCTGCAGATGGTCGGCCAAGACCTGCTGCAAGGGCATCGGGCCACCATGGCGGCCGCAGACCTCTACGAAAGCTATACCATGATGGGCGACGATCCGTTTATACAGGGGCCGATGAAAACCATGTTCTCGGCATGGAATTACGCACAAGAACTGGCCACCTTCCTAGCTGGCAGAACGGAAGGCGCGGCACCTGCCGCGGAAGAGCCGTTTCGCGCAGCTTGGCTGGCCGACTTTCTGGCTTTGGAGAAAAGCGTGCCCGCCAACAAGGCCACACGGATGCTGGACGTTGTTCTGGAGTTCGGGGAAGAGGAGGCTGAGTGATGAAAAAGTGGGACATCATCGGCGACATCCATGGCCAAGCGAGCAAGCTCGAGACTCTGCTCGGCCTCCTCGGCTACATCGAGTGCGACGGCGTCTACCGGCATCCCGAGCGACGGGTTCTCTTTCTCGGTGACTATATCGACCGCGGACCGGCGATCCGTCGCGTGCTGCAAATTGTCCGGGCCATGGTCGACGCAGGGGAAGCTGTCGCCCTGGCAGGAAACCACGAGGTGAACGCGGTCCATTACCATACCTTAGGCCCCGACGGGCAGCCCCTACGTCGGCACAGCAGGGAGAAGGTCGACCAGCACGCGGCTACGCTGGAGCAATTCGCAGGTTGCGAGGGCGAGTGGAACGAATGGCTCGGATGGTTTGTGCGTTTGCCGCTCTTCTTCGAGACGGATGACTTCCGCGCCATCCATGCCTGCTGGAGTGATGAGCACATCAAGGACGTGTGCGGCCGCGAACTGACCGACCGCGAATTCCTGTTCGCGACCGCTGACAAGAGCCGTCCGGAGGGGCGTGCCATTACAATCCTGCTCAAGGGGCCCGAGTTGGCGTTGCCGCCAGGTGTGACCCTCAAGGACAAGAACGTTGTCGAACGCAAGAGCATGCGCCTCCGATGGTGGAATCTTCCACAGGAGACAGCATCTTACGCTGCGCTGGTTATGCCTCCGGGTTCACCTGCGCCGGAAGGTAGTGCCAGCAAGGAAGAGTTGCTCGGGGTGCCCGACTACCCGAGCAATGCGAAGACCGTTTTTTGCGGGCACTACTGGCTACCATACGAGGGGCACGTGGCCTCGCTGGCCGGCAACATCGTGTGCATGGACTACAGCGCGGGCAAAGATGGACCCCTAGTCGCGTGCCGATGGAATAATTCGCTCGAGAAGTCCGAGTTCCGCGTGACCCGAGCGACGCCAACTCTTCTCTGCAGCATCGGTGAGGGGGAGGAGCATCCTTTTTCGTCGCAACTCTGTGAGAGTCAAGTACTGGCTGCCCCGCATGGACTCGAACCATGAATAACGGCTCCAAAGGCCGCTGTGTTACCATTACACCACAGGGCAGTGTTATTTCAGTGCGATCAAAGATTAGCGAAAAATGTGCCTGAACATTTTCCTTTTACCTTACCGACCCAATGATCAATAGCGTTGCGGGCTGGTGGATGCAAGTTGAAGCTGCCGCCGAAAACTCTACCGGGGCTTTCTGGCCGACAAGCGTCACGGGCGGCCCCGGGCGCCCCTGGGTTGGGAAGTAATGAACGCGGGGTATTTTCTCTGTTCCGCCGGAGGCTAAAAATCTATTTAATCTGTGGTTAATCGCGGCAACGGGCATAGAACTTGCTCTATTGACAACTCCGAGAAATCCCTTGCGCCGACAAAAGTTCTTTCCACCCGCCCAACCATGCATCCGATGCCATCATTCACTATTCCGCCAAGATCCCTGACCATCGGTTGCGGGATGGCGGGCTAAGAACGCCGCTGCCCTGCTTTATGCCTCCAAAAATTCTCACCGTTGACGACAGCAAGACGATCAGGACCTTGCTGGGCCGACTCTTCAAAAAGTATGAGTGCGAAGTTTTCGAGGCAGCCGATGGCTCGGAGGGACTGGCTGTGGCCCTGCGGGAGAAACCGGACCTCATCATCATCGACTACAACATGCCGGTGATGGATGGCATCACTATGCTGCGGAAACTGCGCGAGGAAGAGGGATCGAAAAAAACCGAGGTGATTATGCTCACCGGTGACACCAGCTTGCAGATCATGGCCAGCGTGGCCCGCCTCGGCGTGCGCGACTGTGTGACCAAGCCCTTCAGCGAAGACCAACTTCTCGCCAAGGCCTTGCGCGTGCTGAAACTGGAGCCGCGGAATACTGAAAAAGGACAGGAGACGTCCACCATCCAATCGCTGCTGGAAAACCTGCATGCGCGTTACAAGGATGTCCACGACGGCGAGTTGGCGGACTACATTCCGGAACTGACCAAAGCCAACCCGGACCATTTCGGGATCTGTCTGGCATCCGTGGAGGGGACCATGTTCCAGGCCGGCGACTGCAATGTGGAGTTCACGATCCAGTCGGTTTCCAAAGCGCTGGTCTACGCCCGCGCGCTGACCATGCACGGCAGGGAGCGGATCACCCAGCGCATCGGTATCGAACCGAGTGGCGACGCCTTCAACTCCATCAATCTGGACAAGCAGAACCGAGCCTTCAACCCCATGGTCAATGCCGGCGCGATCACCGCGACGGGATTCATCGAGGGTGCCACGCTCGAGGAGCGGAGGGAAAGTATGCTCAAGACCTTCAGCAAGGCGGCGGGGAGGGAACTCAAGATCGACGAACGCGTCTACAAGTCGGAGAGTGTGACGGGGCACCGCAACCGGGCTTTGGCGTGGCTGCTGACGAATTTCGGGCAGGTGGATGAAGCCAAGACCTTGGACACCCTGGAGCTCTACTACATGCAATGCTCGATCCTGGTCACCGCACGTGATCTGGCCATCATGGGCGCAACGCTGGCCAACACGGGGACAAACCCCTTCACCGGCGAGAATATTTTCGATGTGCACTGCGTACAGGATACGCTTTCGGTGATGTTCACCTGCGGCATGTATGACTACACGGGCGAATGGGCCTTCCGGGTCGGCATTCCCGCCAAGAGTGGGGTCGGCGGGGGCATCATGGGTGTGGTCAACCGCCAGCTGGGCATCGGCATGTATTCGCCGAGGCTCGACGAGCGCGGCAATAGTGTGCGAGGGATCCGCGCCTGCAGTCATCTCTCGGAGGAGCTTGGTCTGCACGCTTTCAACTTCATGAACGACGGCTCCAGCTACCTGCGGTCCATGATGGTCGGGGATTCCTAGCCCGAATATTTCATGCCGGGATCAAAAAATCGGCGAACTCTCTAGGATAAAATACTGTGGTTGTCATTGTTAAGAAACAAACCGACCGAACTTCGTTACGGACAGATTTTGCTCGGTAACTTTTGTATTGTCCAAGCTTTGATCGCCGGAAAATCGAGGGGAGTTTTGCCGGAGGGGGTGTGTCCACCCCACTTGAACTCCCGGACTTTCGGAACTCGGGGCGCGAGATCTTTTGATGCTGCAACCAGTTTCGCTGCGTCGTTCGGGTTACCGGGGCGCTTGAGCCACACAAGGACAACATGATCGGTTGCCGCCGTATTCTGGCCTGGAGCTTACTCGGGGCCCGTTGGCCGCAACACCGCGGGGCTCGCGGCGGGGGAATCTGGGCTCTGCTGCTGGATAAGGTTTAATCCGGCATTTTGTGACCGGATTTCCGTGAAGGTTGGCAGCGCAAGAAATTCGGCGGCGTCCAGTAGCGCTTTCTTCTCCTCGGAATCCCTGGTGCGCGTCGCAAGAGTTTTCAGCACAGGAATGGCATCACGGCTCTGAAACTGGATGGTGGACTCGACGGCTGCCGCCCGGATTTCGCGGTTGGAATTGGTCAGCTCGCCAAGAATGGCCTGCAGTGATTCCTGATCGTATCTGGCCTCCAACTCGTTGAGTTTTTCGATGCGGGCTTGCACGTAGCCTTCTTGCTCTTCGGCAGGAACGGGGGCGTCGGAACCATGCGAAGCGGCCGGGGTGACAACGATGGGAGATCGGGTTGCGCTAGGGGTGTCCGCGGACGAAATGACCGACGCACGGGATTTGTCCTTTAGTCCGATGGCCGAAGCCGGAGACTGTCGAGCGGGAACAGGACTCTCCAGAGAGAGAATGACGAAAAAAACAGCCAGCACTGCCAAGGCCAAGGCGCTGACGATTGCGAGTTTCATGTTGGGTAATCCAATATAACCAGCCCTGAGTAAAAGAGAAACCGGTGTTCAAAACGGTCTGTGCCGTTTTGAACACCGGTGGTTTAAGGTTAACTTGTGTTTACTACCTGACCAGCTTCCCGCTCCCTTCACCCATCACGGAACCGCTCACAGGGAACTTGCCGAGGAGGGCTGCTTGTGTCGGGTTGCTTGGGTCGATCCAGCTTTGACCCACGCTCATCTGAGCCCTCACTTCGGTCCCCTCGGCAGCGAAACCTACCCCCGTCAGGGTGGGGGAGAGGAACTCGACAGAGCGAACGTAGGAGTTATCGCTTGGATTGGTTTTGGTCTCCATATCTCTCCAGTCGTTGCCCCCACTGAGGTCAAATGCGTATTCATTTGCCTCAAGAGCAGGTGCTCCGAAGCTACGATACTTCATCGTGACCGACCCGATAGCTACGCCTTTGGTTGTGCCGTTGTTGAGTACAACCTCATTGCGGGAATACTTGACGTAATCATACTTAAGAACACCAAGCGTCGTAAGGTCTACCGTCGGCGTTGCAGCTTGAGGAGGGAAGACCCAAAATTTGTATTTCCAAAGCACGAGCTGGGAGCCCTTTGGGAATTCTCCAATATTGAGCAGGTCTTTGTTGGACAAGGTGAATTCCAGAACCTTGTTTTGGCTGGTGGCGACAGATCCTGTCGCCTTAATTTTCATCGAGATGACTTCCTTGTTCTCGATGACAAGACCTGCCTGTGATGGAACCGAGGAGAGTACTATCGCTCCCAATGCCAGAGCCGGAATGATAATTGTCGCTTTCATTTGTATATTTGTATTTTGGTGGGTAGGAAAACAGTCGCCGTATGTCGCGGGCTCTTGCCCGGCAAATCCATCCTTTGGCTGCGTTCTTGCTTAACTCTCTCTAAGAGCAGGCGCTGCTGTCAAATCAGACTTACTAGCGCCGGTTCAATTGGGCTGATTCCCAGTGCGTTGCCCCTGCACGCCTGGCGGGAAGTAGAAAGCCCGGGGAGTTGCCTCCCCGGGCCTGGTTTGGTTGCGCGAATTCGCGCAAACAAAGGGTCAGCTGCAGCCTTGGCTGGTGCCGCATTCGGTGCAGACACCGCAGGCACCGGCCCGGATCACCTTGTTGCTCCCGCAGTTGGAGCAGGTGGTGTCCATGAACATCATGCCCAAGGCGCCCTGCACGCGCTCGGCGTGCGTGGCGGTGCCGGCGATGTGCATCGGTGTGCCCTCGGAGTTTTGCGTCTGGGTGATGACGTCGATGATCTCCCTTTCGCCGGTGCGCGCGAGGTCGCTAACCGGGCGGTTGACCGCCTTGCGCTCCATCTCGGAGATTTCCTTCATCGGCAATTCCGGTTGGGTGCGGCTAGGCGCGGTCGCCTCCTTGTAGCCCTTGATGAATTGGCAACCGAGCCAGCGGAACACATAGTCGGTGATGCTGCTGGCGTTGCGGATGTCGGGATTTTTGGTGAACCCGCTTGGCTCGAAGCGTTGGAAGGCGAATTTTTTGACCAAGCTCTCGAGTGGCACGCCGTATTGCAGTGAGATCGAGGTGAGTGTGGCCACGGTATCCATGAGTCCACCGATGGTGCTGCCCTCCTTGGCCATCTGGATGAAGAGTTCGCCGGGTTGTCCGTTCTCGAAGAGCCCGACGGTGATGTATCCCTCGTGGCCGGCGATATCGAACTTGTGGTTAAGCGCGACGCGGGTGTCCGGCAGGCGGTGGCGCGGCGGTTGGTTGAGCTTGGCGCGCATGGCGTCGAGTTCATCTTCCAGTTCGATGACGCGGTCCTCCAGCTCGCTCTTGGTGGAGAGCTCGGCTTCGAGTTCTGCCGTCCCGCCCATGCCGTGCTTTTTCTTGTCGGTGACGACAGGCGCCGAACGTTTGGACCCGTCGCGATAGATGGCGATGGCCTTGAGGCCGAGTTTCCAACCCTCGACATAGGTGTCGACGATATCGTCGACCGTGGCGTGCTCGGGCAGGTTGACCGTCTTGGAGATGGCCCCGGAGAGGAAAGGCTGGGCGGCAGCCATCATGCGGATGTGCGCATGGTAGCTGAGGCTTCGCTGTCCGCGCATCGGCTTGAACGCGCAATCAAAGACCGAGACGTGCTCGGGACGCAGGCCGCTCGTGACTGTCTTTCCGTCCTGCTCGACATCCTCGATCGTGTCGTATTTGTCGATGTGCGCGATGATGCTCTCGATATCGTTGCCGCTGTAGCCGAGCTTGTGCAGGGCGGGGCGGACCGTCTGGTTGACGATCTTGAGCATGCCGCCGCCGGCGAGGAGCTTGTATTTGACCAGCGCGATGTCGGGTTCGATGCCGGTCGTGTCGCAGTCCATGAGAAAACCGATCGTGCCGGTCGGGGCGAGCACGGTGACCTGCGCGTTGCGGTAGCCCTGCTGTTTGCCGAGTTGCAATGCCCCGTTCCACACGAGGCGAGCCTCGTCGCGGAGGTGATCGAACTCTCCGGCCTTCTCGATCTGCTCGACCGCGTCGCGGTGCATCTTGATCACCTCGAGCATGGAGTCGATGTTGTCGGGTTCGACCGTCTTGTTCACGCCGCTGGCGCTGGAGTCGCGGTAGCCCGGGAAGGGGCCGGTGATCGCGGAGATGCGCGCGCTCTGCTCGTAGGCGTGCCCGGTCATGATCGAGGTGATCGAGCCGGCGAGGGCGCGGCCTTCCGGGCTGCTGTAGCCGTGCCCGTAGCTCATGATGAGGGCGCCGAGGTTGGCGTAGCCGAGGCCGAGGGTGCGGAAGATGTGGCTGTTCTCCGCGATGTATTTCGTCGGGTAGCTCGCGTTGTCGACCAGGATTTCCTGCGCGGTGATGAAGATGCGCACGGCGGACTTGAACTTCTCCACGTCGAAACTGCCGTCCTCGCGCTTGAACTTCATGAGGTTGAGTGAGGCGAGGTTGCAGGCCGTGTTGTCGAGGAAGAGATATTCCGAGCACGGATTGGTCGAATTCTGGCGCGCGGTGCCCTTGCAGGTGTGCCACTTGTGGATCGTGGTATCGAACTGCATCCCGGGGTCGCCGCAGACGTGCGTGCCTTCGCCGATCTTGCGCAGGAGGGCGCGCGCGTCCTTCTTCTCGCAAGGCTTGCCGTCGGTCACGCGCACGGTGGTCCACTCGCGCCCGTTTACAGCGGCCTCCATGAACTCGTCGCTCACGCGCACGGTGAGATTTTCGTTCTGGTACATGACCGAACCGTAGGCCTCGCCGTTGAAGGAACCGTCGTAGCCCTGCTCGATGAGCGCCCAGGCTTTTTTCTCCTCGCGCATTTTGGACTCGATGAATTCCTCGATGTCGGGGTGCCAGTCCTTGAGCGTGTTCATCTTGGCCGCGCGGCGCGTCTTGCCTCCGCTTTTGACCACGCTGGCCACTTGATCGTAGACCTTGAGGAAGGAGAGGGGTCCGCTCGGTTTGCCGCCGCCGCTGAGCTTCTCGCGTGTCGATCGCAGGGTGGAGAGGTCGCTGCCCGTGCCGCTGCCGTATTTGAAAAGCATGGCCTCGCTCTTGGCCAGATCAAGGATGCTCTCCATGTTGTCCTCCACCGACTGGATGAAGCACGCGCTAGCCTGCGGGTATTCGTATTGGGTCGACGCGCGGAGCGCTTCGCCCGACTTGTGGTCGAAGTAGTAGTTGCCCTGCCCGGCATCTTTGCCGATGCCGTATTGCTGGTGCAGTCCGACATTGAACCACACCGGGCTGTTGAATGCGCCGTGCTGATGCAGGCAGAGCCAGGTGAGGTCGTTGTAGAACGACTCGGCGCTGGCCTTGTCGGCGAAGTAGCCATCGCGCAGACCGAAGTCGGTGATGGTGCGCGTGACGCGGTGGATGAGTTGGCGCACGGACGACTCGCGGCCTGCCTTGTGGGGGTCGGTTCCGTTGGTCACATCGCCGTAGAAGTATTTCGAGACGGCAATCTTCGTGGCGAGGGCGCTCCAACTGCGCGGCACCTCGACGTTTTCCTGCTTGAAGATCACCTTGCCGCTGTCGTCGTTGATCTCGGCGGTGCGCCTCTCCCACTCGATGTGGTCGAAGGGCGAACCCGGCTTGGTGTGGAAGAGCGGCGTGAAAGTCAGTCCGGACGAATGTTTCGCCACCTTCGGGCGCGATGCCGCGTCAGAGGCTTTGATGGTCCGGCGGTCCGATGTTGCTTTCTTGGACGATTTACGGGTGTTGGAACGAAGGGTCGATTGGTTTGCGATCATGGTCTCAAGTGTTTTCGGGGAAGGGTTTGCGCCAACCAGTCGATCAGGGGAAGATCACTGGCCGACCCGCCCACCACTATATGTGGGAAGGTGCATGCAAAAAACCACAATGGAGTGTGGCCGTGAAGACTTTTTTTACGAGAAATCAGATTATTTTCAAACAGCTTGCATTCAAGCACTTATTTTCAAACGATCGTTTGCAAAAAACGGCTTTGGTTTCCACTTATTCACAGCGCGTCGCCTGCAACTCCTTTATTCTCGGGCCTTCGCAGGGTTCGACGCCCGCGAAGCCAGAAAATCAGCCAGTTCGCGCTTGGTGGCGCAGTGGAGAGGCGGGTTTGTTCCCTCCAAGACCCCGTAACCCGATCCGTAGGCTGCTCCGTTGACAATGGTGGCATCGGTGCGCCCCTGGAGCAACTGCTCCCGGGCTTGCTCCAGCGCCTTGGTGCGTGCGCCGTCCACCTCGTACTTCCAACCAGCGATCCACGCATGGGGGAACCATCCTCGCAGGCGCGGCAAAATTTTTGCCGCCGGTTGCAGGATAATGCGCACCTCGGACCAATCGCTCCGGATCTTTGCATCCCGCACCGTGTCGCCGTCGGGACCGAGCACGGAGGCCACCGAGTAATCGCTGAGGGCCGCCGCATGAAAGACCGCGCGCACTTTAGTTGTGCGTATTTCCGCGACCTCTTCGAGCGCGGTGCCGAGTTCGCGGTTGGCGGTGAACTCTTGCAACTGCGCGCCCGGCGGCACCTCGGTGTGCGTCGCACCGCGTCCGCGGAAAATCAGCACCTCGAAACCGCGTTCCAGCAACGCGCCCGCAAGCAGCGCTCCGATTTCGCCGGTGGCAAAGTTCGTGAGGCGCCGCACCTCGTCGATCGGCGCCGAAGCAGGGCCTGCCGTGACGATGGCCAGTGGTTTGCTCATAGACCGAGACTATCGATTGCCGGCTGCGGACGCCAGCGGTCAGCCGATCATTTTTTTTACTTCGGCGAAGATGTCACGCTGGGCGACGTAGCCGAAATGTCCTTGGGGGCTGCTGATGACGCGCGCGCCACCCCAAGTTGCAGCGAGAGTGCGGACGCATTCCGGCGGGGCGATGCGATCCCACGCGCCGAGGGCGAGCACGGTGCGGTCCGGCCTGGTGTGTGGCCGCCCTTGGAGGGGGGACGTCAGGTGCGCATGCCGTCTGGTGATCGATTCGTCGATGCCGTTTTGCCTCAGCAAACGGCGGATTGTCGCGGCGGCCGGGCTCTCCCAGATCGCGTGCTGTATGTCGGTGATCGGCTGCAGCAGGGCGAGGAAAGAGATGTCGTTCTCCACCGAGGCGAGCAGCGCGCCGGTCCACGCTCCGTAGCTGGTGCCGAACACGCCGAATTCACGGCAGCCTTTTGCGCGCAGCCATGCCATGAGTTGCCGCAGTTCGCTCACGCCCTGACGCAATCCCTCGGCGCTGCGTACGACATCGGCTGTGATGGCCAGTTCGCCGTTCAGATAGCCCGGCGGACGACGTGCGTAATGGAAGGGGAGATGGAGGAAGGCGACATTCCATCCGAGCTTGTTGAATCGTGCGGCGAGGTGGCGGTAGCCAATGTCGTTGACCGACATGAGAGCGTGAAGCAGCAGCACCGTCGGCGCCGACCGCCCGAGGTCGCAAGGAAAAAGCAGACAGGAAGCCATGTCGTTGCTGCCCAGCCCGCTCGGGTGCGGAGTCATCCAGCGGAGATGTCCGTCAGATTCATCCGCCGGAATGAGTTCCGGTGCGGCGTAAAATTGCGCGCGGCTCAGCGGTTCGCAAGCGGCGAGGTAGGATTGAAGCTCGGCGAGCGTGCTGGCCCGGCGGCGGTGGCGCCATTGGGCCAGGTTGAGCAAGGTGCAGGTAGACGCGTCGGTCACGCGGGCCCAAGGTCGCCGGAGGAGATCCATCTCAGGCCCGTCCCTTCCGCCGCTGGGGCGTTTGCGGAAGGCATTCCATAGGAATCATCTGTTCGCGCACCGTGCGCGTGTAGAGTTCTTGCAGAGTTTTCGCGAGCAGTGCCTCGAACTTTTCTCGGGCTGCCGCCTTGTCCCCGCCACTGGCCGGCGGCGGAAGAGGAGGGCCGAATACGACCCAGACCTTCGTGCGGCGGAATGGGATGTACTGGCGAGGTGCGTAGAGCGCATCGGTGCCGATGATCACACACGGTAGTACGGGTGCGCCGGTCATCTGGGCCAGCGCGGCCACGCCGGGTTTTAGCGGCGCGCCCTCAAGCACCGAATTGGGTCCGGTGCGCAGGCCGCCTTCCGGAAAGAGCCCGACCATGCGGCCCGCCTTGAGGCGCTCGATTGCCGCGCGCACTGCCGGCATATCGAACTTCCCCATCTCCACGGGGAAAGTTCCGGCTCGTGCGAGGAACCAGCCGACGACCGGAATGGAAAAAAGCTCTCGCATGGCCATCCAGTCGGTGTGGCGCGGCGACGCGGATCCGATGAACGGCGGGTCGAAGTGGCTGATATGATTCGGCGCGACAATGCAGGCGCCTTGGCGTGGCACGTGTTCGCGACCGAGGTAGCGGCGACTGACAAAAGGCGAGAGGACAGCTCGTACCGTGCCGGTACAACATCGGTAGGCGAGGGACGAGGGCATCGCGCTCACTTTGCGGGCAGAAAAAAACCGCGCTGTTTCTCCGAGATGGGAAGCCCGAGTTTCTCCATCGCGATCATCATATCCTCCCACACCTTGCGTTTCTCGGTGTTCGATCCGTTGCGCAGCAGATACGAGGGATGGTATGTCGCGAGGAGCGGGATGCTTTCAAACGAGAACCAGCGACCGCGCATCGCACCCATCGGCTCGTCAGCTCCGGTGAGCACGGTCATGGCCGTTTTGCCCAGTGCGACGAGCACGCGCGGACGGATGATGGCGATCTGCTCGCGCAGATACGGAAGGCACTGCTGCATCTCCTGTGGGGTGGGTGTCCGATTGCCCGGCGCGCCTTTTGGCATGTCCGGGCGGCACTTGAGGACATTGGCGATGTAGACGTCTTCGCGCGAAAGTCCCATCGCTCCGATGATGCGCGTGAGCAGTTCCCCGGCGCGCCCCACGAACGGCGTGCCCTGCCTGTCCTCGTCCTCCCCCGGCGCTTCGCCGACAAACATCAGTTCTGCATTCGGGTTGCCGGCCCCGAAGACCGTCTGGGTGCGGGACGCGGCGAGATGTTCGCACCGGCGGCAGGCGACGACCGCGTCGTTGAGTGCCGCGAGTTTCGCGGCATCGTCGCCTGAGGTGGCGGCGCGAGGTGTGCCGGGCGGCGCGAGTTTTGCTTTACCCAATTTCTGCAGCGTTGTCCGCGTTACACCCGTGCGCTTCGCGCCGAGCAAGTCCCGGCGCGTGCGCAGAGACAGTTCGAGGAGGGCGGTGGTTTCTTGGATGTTTGACACGGAGTGGGGATTTAAAGGCGCAGCTTCCAAAAATTAAAGTTCCGGTTTGGAAGCTTTTTCAGTGACATATCCTGTGGCCAGTGCCAGGGCTGGCTCCCGCCCGTGGCGATGTTCTGAGCCGGAGAAAGTCACGAGGTTTGCGCTGGATAGTTTTCCCTCACCCACCCGATGGCTTGCTCGGAAGTGGTGAGCGTTCCCTCCAGTTGCGCGGTTTGCACAGCTTCGAGCACCGGGCCAAAATGCGGGCCCGGTTTCCAGCCCAGGGACATCAGGTCGTGGCCGGTCACCAGCGGCGGGGGAATGAGCGGCTCGTTGGCAAACTCCTCCGCCTTGGCTTTGAGGAAATCGTAGTTGTCCAGAGCCCCGTGGCTGCTCGTGCAATCGACGCGGTGCAGTTCGAGTTCCTCCGCGAATCCCTCGCGGGCCATGAAGCGCTTCAGCTTCGCGGTGCGCATGTTTTTAACGTCTTTAAAAACCATGTGCTGGCGCACAGCTTCGACCGTGCGGTCTGTTTCCGCGCGGGAGAAGCGCAGGCGCTCCATCACCCGCTCCGTCATCTCCGCGCCCACCCGGTCGTGGCCGCTGAACCGGATTCGGTCCTCATCCTTGTGGTAGCGGAAGGTCGGCGGTTTGCCGATGTCGTGGAAGAGGACGGAGAGCGCCACGCTGACCGGCGCATCGGGTGGGAGGAGTGCGAGCATGGCGCGCGTGTGGACGAAGACATCGCCCTCCGGATGGAATTGCGGTGGCTGCTCGCAGCCCTTGAGCTTGTCGACCTCCGGCAGGATCTCGCGGAGAAGCCCGCTCTCGTTGAGCAGGTCGAAGCCGCGCACACGGGTCGGGTGGGCGAAAATTTTCAGCACCTCCTCGCGGATGCGCTCGGCGCTCACCGCGTGGATGTCCGCGGCGTGCGCGCGCAGGGCTTCCCACGTCGCGGGGTCGATCTGGTAGCCGAAGCGCGCGGCAAAACGCACGGCGCGTAGCAGGCGCAGCTTGTCCTCGCGGAACCGGGCCGCTGGGTCTCCGATGGCGCGCAGCGTTTGCGAGTCCAAGTCCGCCCGGCCGCCGACAAAATCGATGAACTTATCGGCCACCGGGTCGTAGAACATGCCATTGATGGTGAAGTCCCGGCGCTTGGCATCCTCCTCCGGCGTGGAAAATGTCACCATCTCCGGGCGGCGGCCGTCAAGATATTCGTGGTCCGATCGGAACGTGGCGACCTCGAATGCGCGCCCGTGTTCCATCACGAGGATCACGCCGAAGTGCGCGCCGACCGCCTGCGTGTGCGGGAAAAGTTTCCGCACTTCGGTCGGCTTGGACGAGGTGGCGATGTCATAATCGTGCGGATCGTGTCCGAGCAGTTCATCGCGCACGCAACCGCCGGCAAAATACGCGGTGTGCCCGGCCTCCTGCAATCGGCGGGCGATGTCGGTCGCGGCGGTTTTCAAATCCATGCCGCGATCTTATCCATTGCGGCCTTCCAAGGAAACCGCGGATAACAGCGAAAGCAAGGGGGGAAGGCAGGAGGGATTACGGCCGGTTTTCAGGCCGGTGCGCAGCGCTCCGGTCCCCCTGCGGTCATTAGTTTAAGCCTTTTAGGTTAGGGGCGGCGGGGTGAAGATTCGCCATGGTCATGGCGCTGGTTCTTGTCTTCGTCGCCGTCTACGCGGCGATTGCGCTGGAACATTCGCTCAAAGTCAACAAGTCGGCCTCGGCCTTGATTGGCGCCGGTTTGCTCTGGTCGATTTATGTTCTGATGGCGCCGGTGCTTGGCGACTTGTCGGCCCAACTCGGCGAGTCGCTGGTCGCGACGGCGCAGGTCGTTTTCTTTCTGCTTGGCGCGATGGCCATCGTCGAACTGGTGGATGCCCACGACGGCTTCGCGGTCATCACGTCACGCATTCGCACCAAGAACCTCGCCGCGCTCCTCTGGGTGGCCGGTTTCGTGACATTTTTTCTCAGCGCGATCCTCGACAACCTCACCACGACCATTGTCATGGTGTCGCTCATGCGCAAACTTCTCGCGCACCGGGAAGACCGCCTGCTTTTTGCCGGCATGATCGTCATCGCGGCCAATGCCGGGGGCGCATGGACGCCGATCGGCGACGTCACCACGACCATGCTGTGGATCTCCGGGCGCATCACGACGGTGGAGATCATGAGGGGACTGTTCCTTCCTTCGCTCATCAATCTCCTGGTTCCGCTGGCCGCCATCAGTTGGACCCTGCGCGGGCGCCGGGTGGAGGCGCCGAAGCGCCTGGCGGGAAACAGCCGTGTGCCAGGGACATCGCTTTTCGAGAGGAACGCCATGTTTTGCGGCGGACTTGGGGTGCTCGTATCGGTGCCTGCCTTCAAGTCTGTCACGAACTTGCCGCCTTTCATGGGTGTGCTGTTCGGTCTGGGGTTGCTCTGGCTCGCTGGGGACATCATGCATCGCGACAAACCGGAGGAGTTGAGAGAGCATCTCACCCTGACCCGCGCTCTCTCGCGCATTGATATCTCCTCGCTCACGTTTTTCATCGGAATCCTTCTGGCCGTGGCGGTGCTCGAACATTCAGGTTTGCTCGTTGCCCTTGCGCGTTGGCTTGATGCCGTCATCGGCCGCCAGTCGGTGATCGTCATGGTTGTCGGCTTGTGCAGCGCGATCATCGACAACGTGCCGCTGGTTGCCGCTTCGATCGGTATGTATGAACTCGCCGATCATCCGACGGACAGTTTTCTATGGGAATTTCTCGCTTACTGCGCTGGCACTGGCGGCAGCATCCTCATCATCGGATCGGCGGCCGGCGTGGCGGCCATGGGGCTCGAGAGGATCGACTTTATGTGGTATCTGCGCAGGATCAGCGGCTATGCGTTGCTCGGATATTTCGCGGGCGCGGTCGTCTACATCCTCTCGCTCCGCCTGTGAGCGGTGCCGTCGCAGCCCTTCAGCGCGGAAGCAGGACCTGGACGTTGCCCACCTCGGGGATCGACAGAGCCGTGTTGATCGCCGAGGCGATTTGTTCCGTGCTGCCGTGCGAAAAGTCGAGGGTCAACGTGCCGTGCCCGAACACAGCGGCCGGGACCGCCTCGCTGCCGGCCAGGGCGGAGCGCACTTGACCGAGCACGATGGCCTGGCGGAAAAGCGGCACGATCTTGTCCGTGCCTCCGCTGCCGCGCACCACGACCATGCTCTGTCCCTGCTCGCGCCAAATGGCTTGGCCGTTGATCATCGGAGGTAGCGAGGAATAGGAAGTCTTCGCCGGCGGCGGTGTGGATATCGCGGGCGCTGGTGCGGGGTTGGCCGGACGGGGTCGGAGCGACGGGGTCGGCGAGGGGCGCGGTTGCGCTGTCGTCGGGGCGACGTGCGCTGTCATGGCGGGATTTGCGGCGGAGGGAGAGGGGTGATGGGCGCGGGTAGCGCACCCGGCGATGGCAAGCAACAAGAGCCAGGACGCAATAATGATGGCTTTGCTTGTCATGCAAAGCCGTCTATAGCATGCGACCGATGACGAAACCAGTCGCAATCCGCCGGATCGCCTTGCAACTTCTGGTCCTCTGCCCCGCTCTCCTGCTGCTCGGCGGCTGCGACCTATTAACCATCTCACAGTCGGGTCGTTCGATCCGCGAGGGCAACGATGCGGTCTCGCGCGGCGAATTTCAAAAGGCCGTGCAGCACTACGAGGCGGCGCTCGACGGCACCATGCTCTCTGCCGAGGCGCACTACCGGCTCGGCTTGGTCTATGAGGACAAGCTGAAGAATGAAGTGGCGGCTTTGCACCATTTTGAGAGGTATTTGGAACTCGCCCCGCAGGGTCAATTTGCCACCGAGGTCAAGGGCTATGTCGACCGGCTCCGCCTTCTCATCGTCTCGCGCCTGGCCGAGGGCAATGTGGTCCCGGCCCGCGAGGCCGCGCGCCTCAAAAACGAAAATCTGGAACTGCGCCAGCAACTCACCGGATTACAGGATCAGCAGAGCAAGGCGAAGACCGGCGCACTGCGTGCCGTGTCGCCGGCGAAGCCCGCGGTTCCGACGACACCCGTGGTGACTTCATCCGCGCCAGCGGCGTCGCCCACGATCCCCTACGCCTTGACCGAACCCGAAGTGCGGCGCGCCGAACCGGCCGCTGCCGCGAAAAGCAATGCCGTTCCGGTGGCCCGCGCGGTGCCCGTTGCCCCGGCCTCTGCTGCTACCCCCGCGGCGCCGCGCTCCCACACCGTCGCGGGCGGCGATACGCTGGCGGGGATCGCAAAGAAATATTACGGCAAGTCCGGAGAGTGGCCGAAGATCGCCGAGGCCAACAAGGACGTGCTGCCCGACCCAACCAAGCTGAAGATCGGGACAGTATTGAAGATCCCCTGAGTCGCGCAGCCTGCGGCGCAGTGCGTTCCTCAGTATTTGATCGAGCAGCCGTAGGAGTGGATATCCGGCGTCGAGACGGATTTTCCGGCCATGGCCTCCTCGAGAGCTTGCGCGACGTAGTTGGTTGCGCCCTCGATCGTCGCAGGGTCGGGTGACTTCACGCTGTCGATCGCGCCCATGTAGATGAGCTGGCCCTCGGGATTCACGACATACATATGCGGTGTGGTCTTGGCCTCGTAGAGATGGCCAACCGTGCCGTCGCCATCGAGTAGCACGGCGGTGGGGGCTGCGCCCTTCTCCTCCGCGGTTTGCTTGGCCTGTTCAGGCGTCAGGTGTCCCTGCTTTCCCGGGGCGGACGAGATGATGGAGAGCCACACGACATCTTTGGCGGCGTATTCTTTCTGCAGCTTCTGCATGTTGCCGCTGTCATAATGCTTGTGCACAAACGGGCAATCGTAGTTCGTCCATTCGAGCACGATGAATTTCCCCTTGTAATCGGAAAGCTTGTGCTCCTGCCCATCGGTTCCGGTCAACGTGAAGTCCGGGGCGGGCTGTCCGATCACCGGCGCGGCTTTGGTCAGCGCGGCCAGGGCTACGAGGGTTGTGAGGAGGGCGAGTATTTTTTTCATGGTTGTTTGGTTGAGGGTTGAGCGTTGATGGCTTGGAGAACTGTTTGTTCGCTCAGCAGTTCAGGCAGGATCACGGGATTCTCCGCGTTGCCGGATTGGTAAAACAGGTAGAACGGCACGCCGACTCTGTCAAACTGTGCCAGCTTGCGGGTGATCTCCGGGTTGCTGTTCGTCCAGTCGCCTTTCATCGGCACGATGCCGAGTCGGGTGAAAGCGGCGCGCACCGCAGCGGTGTTGATCGCCGTGCGCTCGTTGAATTTGCAGGTGAGGCACCAGTCGGCGGTGAAGTCCACAAAGACGGATTTCCCCTCCGCCAGCAAACGGTCGAGTTCCTTCTGTGAGTACGGGACCCACGGGATGCCTTCGCTTGAGGACGCAGATTGTGGCGATGATCCGGTCGCTGCGGCGTGGGCAAAAAGATTCGCGCCGAAGTAACCGGGGCCGAGGGCCAGGCAGGCGATGATGGCGAGCGAGGCCAGCGTGCGGGCGCGCCGGGATGAGATCGGACCGAGGAAGGCGCCGTAGAGCCAAGCGGCGATGCCCAGAAACAAATAGACCGCGGCGGCCCAGATCAGGGCGTCCGTACCGCGCTGCTGCCCGATCACGTAGAGCAGCCACAGCAAAGTTGCGAGGAGCGGGAAGCCCATGAACTGCTTCAACCGCTCCATCCATCCGCCGGGTTTCGGCAAAAATTTCATCCAGCCCGGTTGCGCGGAGAGCAGGAGATATGGCAGGCCCATACCGGCGGCGACGGAGGCAAACATGGCGAAGATCACCGCCGTTGTCTGTCCGAACGCGAAGCCCAGGGCGGTGCCGAGGAACGGCGCGGTGCAGGGCGTAGCCAACAGCGTGGCG
>Ga0209190_1000471_pt1 | contig 29329 bp, 24 predicted proteins | sample M_140205_XF_Meta_FD_187315 | JGI IMG/M metagenome (GOLD analysis project Ga0209190, IMG submission 187315) | Freshwater microbial communities from Lake Montjoie, Canada to study carbon cycling - M_140205_XF_MetaG (SPAdes) (version 2) | ecosystem: Environmental > Aquatic > Freshwater > Lake...
GGTCAAGTGTCGGGATGTGCTTATACAATATCTCAGCAATCCTAGTCCTTAACACACTACTAGCATGATGTATGATTACTGAATCTAATAACTCATTTATCAGTTCTTCATTCTGTTTGTAGTGCGACACTTCATCAGCAGTTACTTCTTTCATCTATCGCTCCTCATTGTTTGTTTAGCTTCTTCACACAACTTAGCGTAATCCTTGGGTACATCAGGATGCCACCCCCCAAGCAGTAGTTCGCAGTTTAATTTATAAACTTCTTCCCTACGACTTATCTCGGTTAGGTATATGATGAGTCCGCAAAATATAATCCACATACCTACAAAAGCAAAATGCATTGTTTTCATTAGTATCCTTTTGATAATTTTATCTTAGCTTCTTTTAAACTTTTGACGGCACTTGCAACTCTTTTTGCCCAGCACTCAACTTTTTCCTTGTGTTTTACTTCGTCACTTTCATCCCAGCCAAACTCTGTATCTCTTTCGGGTGGTACTTCTTTTGTTTTTTCCCATAATGTTGGACTGTTACCCAACAAATCATCAAGTATAGATGTACGAGAAGGGTGACGAAGTTTTCGGAAAGCTTTGGCTTCAATCTGACGGACACGTTCTTTATGTATTGAATACATACTGGCAATTTGTTCAAGACTGTAATCAGTAACAATGTCAATTCCAAAACGAAATTGAATAATTTTTCGTTCTCTAGGACTTAAACTCTTTATCATTTGTCTCATTGTATTTTTAAATTCAAGTTCTTCCAAGATATCTTCAGGGCCAAAAAATTCAGTTAATTGTTCAATTTCTTCCGGATTGATGGTTTCATAGTTAGACTCTTCTTCGACAAAATAAGTTGGAGTAAAGTCTCCACTCAATGGCATTAATCCTAGAGAGCCAATGACCTCACGCTCTCTGTAATGCATAGCGGTTTTATATTTTTTTTTCATTTACTTTGTCGTATTTGCGCTTTTTGATGGCAGCAATCCCCACTTCAATAATTTTATCCCGAGCCAATAACATTTCATCGGCAAATCTATAACAATCTTCTGGACTCGCTCCTGTTATAGACTTAAACATAGCAAAACAATTTCTTAGATCTTGTTCATTCATTATTAATTCCTTAAAGATTGAATTTGTTCTGATAAAAGCAAGCCCAAATCCTTGCCTTTGATGGCAATCATTTGAGCTTCTTTACAGTCGTAAATAATTTTGCTGGCATCATCAAGACCTTTGTTATAACCAGTCTTAAATTGATCAGTGCCGTCTACCAACATCATTATTGCATCACGAATCAAGGCAGAAGCCTTCCTGTTTTTGGCAGCTTCCTTCAGTTTTTTGTGGTGCTCCTCTGGCAAATAGACAGAGTACGGTATTAATTTTTTTGAGTCCATTCTTGGTACTCCCTAAAAAGTCTATCTAATAGTATTTGGGCTTCTCTGTTGGTTTTTAAATCTGACCTAGAAGGAATGTTTAGATAAGATCTAAGCCATTCTGTAGCCTCTTCCATGTCTTCAACAAAGATCCGATCATCAGCATGTAAATACTTCCAAAATTTTGGATCTCTCGAAAGAATGCCGGCTAATCGAATTGCTCGATCACCGGAAAACTCTTCCGCTTTATCCATTGGCTGTTCGTTCCCATCAAGCCTGACAAGTACACATTGATACCTTGCCCCAACAAAATCCCTGAGTAACTCTTCAGGAATTTCATCAGGATGTAGTGACAATGTTAAAACATAGCCAGTTTTATCTTGTTTGAGAGCAACCTTTACTGCTTCAAATTGCAAGGTTTTCAATGTTACTCCCAAGGATTAGATTCGGTCTTCTTTACATACGGCTGACCAATACTCAAAGAAAGATATTTACCCACTTTTTCTGACTCTTTACTCCAAGCACTGATGGAAACTTTAATCGTAGGATCTTTTGACTTATCAATTAAATCCAATAAAAAAGTTTTATCAAGAACTACTTCTCCTCTTAAATCAGGTTGTGTTTCAGTCTTTTTAAAACTGTTCTTAAATAAACTGCCTGTGTTTGGTTTTGCTACATACGCTTCATCGTAAGCCATTATTATTCCTTTGCAAAATTAGATTTGGTTTGAGTAAATTTGCCCATCATTTCCTTAAAGAAGGATGGGTCAGTTGCTTTGACCGTATCAAATAGAACTTTGTTCTTTTTAAATATTGTCATTACATCGGCATCACTAGCACATACATCTAGCAATAAATGAGAAGCTGTTTTAACCATGTTTAGCCATTCGGTTGCATCACCTTCAGGCACTGGCGAGACTTTAATCTGAAACTCTCCCCTATCCCCTTCAATTGGCTTATTTGACTCTTGAATCTCTTTAACTTTAGGCAAGACTGTTGGTTTTACTGGCGCAACTGGATCACTGTTCCCAGTTGTAGAATCCAGTGCATCATGCTCAGAGATTGCAAGTGCACAGACATAGAGATACCTACGCTGATAGGTTTCTACCGCCCCGATATTCTGAACCATATGGCATCCTTTTAACTGGGCAGATCCCATTGGTGATGTAAACACCACAGATGAACCATCTTCTACATCATAGATAGTCATTGTTGCAATCTCTTCTGTAAAAGAAATAATGTCGCATAGACCTACATGTTCAAAGATAGACTCAACATATGGCAAAAAATCACCCAATTCAAAGTATTGATATCCCGCAAACTTGTTATGCCCTGATTTCTTTAACTCTAGCTTTCTCAGCATATTCCTTGCTTTGATTAATTTTGCATATATTTTCATCCCAAACTCCTCAAATATTTATCTGCCAAACGGTTGGCAATAATAAAAACTACCTCATGCCCCTCGTACTCAGACATATCGTCTTGATAAATATCTGATGGTATTAATTCGCTCATGCTTGAATTACCTGCCAACGCCAACATAAATTCGTACACCATTTCTTGCCTTGTTTTCATACTTTCTCCTTTAAATAGGTTTGATATTGATTGCACCAAGTGTTAACTTGGCAATATAAGTCACAACGAGTTCTTTCTCCTGATCTTATTTGGATATAGAACTTTTCTTTCGGTTTGCTACTTTGTAATTCTTTTAATGCTAAATCAGCTTCGTGCTCAGTCGGCATAACATACTTGGCTCTAACATTACCTTCTTTCATTACAGCCCATACAGCCGGCTTTTCCCACATTTCATCAGGTGTACAATCAGGTAAGTCTCCATCAGTTTCTAAGGCAAAATCACATTCTGAATGCATTGAAATACGAGCCCTGACAAACTCTTCTCTCTCTTCCATCGACCATAAAACAACAGGCACTTCTTTAATTGGCGTTTCAGGATAATTTTCCTTTGTGCCAACTTCTCTTTGTTTCCAATCACGCAAAATTGCTACTATGCCAAGATCCGTAACAGGAACTTTCTTTACTTTCTCGACTAGCCAAGCATAGATATTTAATTGATATTCCCACTCAATTTTTTCATTCATTACAGACCAAACACTGGTTGTTTTGTAATCTCTAATAGAAATGCCGTCATTACCAATAAATTGTAAGTCTATTGCGCCACTGATATTCCAGCCGTCTATCTCAGAATGTAGGCGCTGTTCGACCACATTATGTTGATCTTTGCCGTGTTCTAAAAGGTTATGCATGGCAGAGCCAAGCAATGACCAAATCATGTCTGATACATCCTGAGTTATTTCATCATCAAACTTCCTTGTCAACGCTACAATCTTTGGACTGTTTAACAACTGGGTTGCAGACAGATGCGCTTTACCTTTGTTATAAGTAGGGCGCTCCAAGACATTGACAAATGTTTGTGGGATATTGAATTTGTTAGTTAGTTTCATGGCTTCACCTAACAATCAATTTAGAAAACAATACAACTAACACAGTTAATATAAGAAACTTAACCATGTATTTAGCAATAATGCGATCTTTAGAGCTTTTAGGTTTTGCTAACAAAGCTTCCTGTAGAAACAGCATATCTTTGTCATCAATTTGCATTGTGATACCATTCTCACCATGCCGTAAGCCAATCTTTAACCCAGTTTTGGTTGTATAAGGTGTGTTCATTTTTGATTTCCTAGCAGTTAATCAGACTATAGTTTGCATGATATAATTTGATATGTCAATAGGTTGTACCCATATTTACTCATCTACTATGAAAATAATTAATTTACCTTGGCCTCCAAAAGAATTATCCCCCAACGCCAGTATTCATTGGTCTAAGAAGGCGAAGTACAAAAAAATGTATCGGGAAGCTTGCTGGGTTTTAACCCTAGAAACGAAGCTAACAGTAGATACATTAGGGAAAGTCCCTATAGAGATAACCTTTTACCCACCCGATAAACGGCTTCGGGATGCAGATAACATGGTTGCCAGTATTAAATCTGGCTTAGACGGGGTAGCTGATGCCCTAAAGATTAATGATAAGCAATTTCTGCCTACCTTTATTTTCACAGACGAAGTTAAGGGGATGGTTTCTGTTCGGCTTGTAGTCTAAATCGAATCGTTTGCTCTAAGATTCTTTCTTTGGTCAGCTTTAAGTTATTAATATCAGCCCGTTTCTGCTCCGCATTCTTCTGCGACTCCGGTAATTTTTCAATTCTACGGATGTTGGAATTAATATCTGCCAATTCTTTACCAGCTTGTTGAGTAAAGCCATACGCCTTAATCTCGTTAACATGATCCTTGTACCATAGTTTTGCTTCTTCCGGCTTTTGATTCTTCATCAAATCTCGGTATGTTGCCATAGCAACTTCGGTACGCTGTTTTAAGTCATAGAACAAGTCTTCTCTACCTCTTGGTACGTCAGGCGCTACAAAGCTTCCATACAGAGGATTAGAGCGCTCTTCTGGCATTGGTCTATTATTCCCTAGGGCATTAGACATCCACATTGCTGTAGCCGCCACAGTGCCTCCTAAGCCACGCATGAGGTGATCAGCTTCCATTGGGTTTAATAAACGCTTTTCTTTACCCCCTGTAACAGAGCTTAACCATTTGCCAAGTTCAGAAGTTGCAGCATTGTACTGTTCAAAAGCGGCTAAGTTTTCCATACCTCTTGGTGTAATCCTACCGCCAGTAAAGAAGTTACGGTTTAGCTTAATCTCAGCCAAAGGTTTTAATCCTGTTGGTACTGGACCCGATCCTAACGGACCAGCAAACGCATCAATAAGTCCTTCATGTAGGGCTTTACGCAGTCTTTCGTTATCTACTGCATCCTTTGTTCCCTCTTTTGTTATCTGATTAAATAACATTTCTGGGATAGATTTAAATAGATAGCTGGCAGATGTATGCATTGGGATTAACAAAGTATGATCGTAGCCAACTTCTTTCATTAACTTCTTAGGAATAACAAAGTTACGCATCTTTGTTTGATCATCCATCTTGTTATATTCGTCATCATCACCGATGGCGTAACAATATAAAAGAACAGTTGCCGATAAGCCAAGCCCTGCAACGGTTAAACGAGTAATAGCTTGTTGACGGTCTAGCCCTTTTAGGTTGCCACTGACGCTAGTTATTTTTGCACCAGTTAACTTTTCAATTCCCGCAGCTGGCACTTCCATTAACGCTTGTGTTAGTACGTCAATTTGCTGGGCAAACGCATTCATAAACGAAATAGTACGGTTTAAGAATTGCGCTGTAGCACTGTTGCCACGCTTTTCAAAGTCAATAACATTGGTTGCAGCCAGTAGCGCTGCTCGCATATCACCGCCAACTACTTTGCCATTAACAATCTTACCGCCAGATTCTACAATCTTCCTCATAAACACGGCTCTACGCTGTGAATAGTCAGAAGCATCACCAATCCGGTCAAGCAATTTAGTAATCTTGGCGTAGGTAGACTGGTTAAGCAAACCCATTTCCTGTTTAAATTCTTGCTCAGCAGTTCTTGCCGTAGAAGTAAAGCCACCAATACCACGGGCTTTTAATATTTTAATAACAAAATCATCTTGATTTAAAGATTTTAAGGCAGAAGAAAATACTTTAGTCCACAAAGCTAATGGGTTTTTTACACCTGTTACCAGCATAGCCGTTGGCGCATCCATAAATACTTGTTTAGCTTGGAACGCTGGGGAAATGGTCACTGCTCTGCGTAAACCGTTGGCAAAGAATGAAAGAATTGTTCCCATAGGCACTTGGATACTTTCAATGCCAATCGCAGCTTGAGCCACCAGTGGATCAGCAATTTGAATATTTACTTTACGACCATTAACTAAAATCTTAATAATGCCTTTTGAATGATCTTCTTGGGGAAATACTTTTAATTTGCCGTTTTCATTACGAACACCATATTCTTGGGCGATACGATTGGCGGCATAGTTTTTAATAACATTACGGGTTGTAACCATAACATTGTGAATCATGTTGTCCACAATATCATCAATATCTAAGTCAACTTTGCCTTCTTCAAAACGTTGTTCTCTAGAAACATTGCGCACTGCTTTTGTGCCATAAGTAAATTTGGGCGTGGCAGGACGGAACCAGCTTGCAGAATGAACATCTTCTTGATCATCCATAATACGATTCCAAGGAACATAATCCTCAATCTCTCTTAATGATTGAGCACGTTGTTTGCTAATCATCTTTGCCAACTCCATGTTATCTACCATGTTTTTGTTGACAGCGCCCCAGTTATCCATCATTTGACGGAGTTCTGGGTGAAGCTTTTCTAAGTCACTGTACTTATCAATCTCTTCATCGGTTAAGTTAACCTTGTCTAAAGCTATCTTAATATTTCTTAATCCTAATTCTGCATCGGCAATCTTGTTTAACAGTGTTAACTGACGTTCTACACTAGTAGCTGGATCCATTTGTTCTGTTCTAAGATCTTCTAATTCACCCTCACGCTTCAGGTATTCATTCACAATAGAACGGGAACGCTTAGCCTCAAAATAAGCTTGAATTGCTTTGTAAGATAGCTCTCGACCAATACGATTTTCTAACTTATGTTTTAAGTCAATTACATTAGCCATTGAATACTTGCTTTTTGATGCAGCAAACATTTGCTCATTTGGATCAAATGCAAGCATTCCATCTAAAATTACTTGAGTTCCTATGCGGGTAGCTCGTAATGCTTGGTTCATTGCCACAGAAGCTACGGCACGACCTTGGCTATCTTCTAGCATACGCCCATGCTTTTCGGCATCAGCAGCTGTTAAGCCGGCAGTAAAGTCAGTTGTCTTAATCCTTGCGGCAAGAACTACACGATCTACGTTGCCAACTAAGTTAATTGCGGCCTGTTTAGGGTTAGTAAGCATATTTTTACCAATACGATTAGCTTCTTTCATGCCACCCATCAGCTTGTCATAGTTTGAGCCAGAAACAGACAGAGGCGCATCTGGTCTATCTTTTAATATGTCTTCTGTAGTTTTAATATTGTTAATAAAATCTAGCTTAACTTTTCCTTGGGTAAGGTAATCCACCAACATAATATTATGGGATCTTGGTGTTTCACCTTTAATTAACTGATTGAAAGCTTTGTAAATTGGGTACTGGTTATTAAACCCAAATACGGATTTTAATCCTTCAAATAACTGTTTAACAAACTGTACAAACCGATGCCACGGAGTGCCCATTTTTGTAGCAAATAACCGTTCAGCATTAACAGCCCAATATTCGGATGGGTTAATGTACTGATACATATCCATGTTTGGACACAAAGATGCTGCAATATCAAAGTTTTCTTTTGTTGGGCTTTCAATAAAATCTAAGACAGCTTTGAAATATTTTGCATTAACAGCGTCAGTGTTCTTTTTAATTGCAGCGTCTAACGCTTTTTTCCAAGAATCTATAATGACATCTCTGGTCTGAGGTGTCATCATATTTTCTAAAGTATGCATTAGTTCATGGCGAATCGTAACTGGACTGTTTGTTCCAAGACCTTTGTACAAAGTAACAAGTTTTGAAAATGTATTGTAATTTCCAATAGAAGAGCCTGTTTCATTCTTACGAACAGATAACTTAATGCCAGTTAATAAAGCTGGCGTTCTGTCGTAAAGGTATCTAATAACATTTAAAGTTTCTTCGCTGATATTACCCTTAGAAAACTCATCAAAAGCTTTCTTCATAAAATGTTCAGGCGTATCATTCTTTGGCGTAGTTAACTTGATGTCTTGTTTTAACTCGTCAGTCAATTCAAGTAACCGAGATAGCTCACGCTGATAGCCAATGGTTACTTCGCCCTTAGCTACCTTCTTCATAATGTGAGCAGATCGTTGGCGTAGTTTTTTATACTCCGCTATCTGTTCATCATGGATACGCTTAATGGCAGCCGTTACTTTTTCATTAGGTTTAAAGTTAATGTTATAAATATATTCAGCTTGCTCGTTGCCGTACTTTTCTAAAATTTGTTTTCTATATTTGTAACTGATTGGCAACGCTTCATCTTTTAAACTAAAACCATTTCTTCCATTAACATCAAATTGTTTTGCTATATATTCATATTGTTTTATTGGTTGTGCATCATTAATTGCAGACCCAAAGTCTAAAACAACTGGAACTTTTGTAATGCCGGCTTTACGCAAAGCAGCCATGCGATGTCTGCCTTCGTGGCCAACAATGTTATAAAAATTAAAATTTTCTGATTTCTTTAATACTAAATAAATAGATTGAGGTTCTTTTTCTAATTCAGACGGTTTTAATTTCCCCGCTCTTTTAACAATTTCTTGTTCACGCTCTTCAGAAGATGTTGCTTTTATAAAATCATCTGGTGCTATGTATGCAATATATGCTTTAGTTCTAGAGTCATCCATTGTATAAGCAAAGGAACTCATTAAATTTCTAAGCCTACTTGGAGTAATAGCAACTTCCCCAAAAGAAATATTATTGGTAGGAATGTTGTTCGTAGGAATAATCGGGCTAAATAATTTCTTTGCCTCTTCTTTTTTAGTCAGAGCAATTAAAGAATCACCCTTTTCATTTATTAGATAATCAATAACTTTCTTTGCTATTTCCTCTTCATAAGTAGAGGCATACATAAAGTTATATGACTTATAAAAATCACCCAACAAATTTGTTAATCTGCTATCTAAATAATAAATGCCACCATCTTTCTTTGAGCTTGGTACATTAAATTGAATTTTTTTACCATTGCCAGTAATTTGTAAAACTTTATCAGCTGTGCCAATAGTTCCGTTAGCTTCTATTAAAAACTTTATAGCATCATCTGCTGATTTTATTTTTGTTGGTGCATCACTTTGTGCCTTGGCAAAGTCATATGTCCTTGGCATTAAAACGCCTTGCCCAGTTGTGCCATCCGATTTTGTATAGGTTATGATCTGACCTTGATTTTCTACAACTGGAGACGCAAAGCCAGATAAAATGTTACCAGTTACCATCCAGCGTTTTTCACGCCTAACTGTTGCACCTTTGTCAAATAAATCCAGTAATTGTATATATTCACCTTTTTGTGTTTCAGGGTTGTACCAATTTACTGTATTTTCTTCAGTTAATGTATAAGCTTCATTAATTTGTGAAAAGTTTATTGAAGTAGATTTAGATTCACCATTTGCCAAAGCAATTGTCATCTTCCAATCGGAACCCATAGTGGGATCTTTAGTTTTCTTTTTATTTTCAATATTAGTAATAACCCCATAAAAAATTTGAGCTCCACCCAAAACATTAGCATCCTTCATTTGGATCTGAGCGCCAATTTTGTACGAATTTAATATTGAATTAATTTTGGTATATCTTAAATTTAACTTACCTTTTTGTTCTTCAACTTGCACATCTTCTGCGCCAGATTCTTTTAATTTAGCAAGCATGTCATTTGCAAATACTTTTGATCTTTCTTTAAAATCAGAAAACATATCTTTTGCAAATTCAGACGGTGTTTTGTTATCTAAACTATCTTTAACTAATTCTTGAACTTCTGTTTTTAAAAATGGTTTAACAGTTCGTTTAACATCAAGTTGCTCCATATAAGCAGGTTGAGCAAATAAAGAATCACCTTTAGATTCAGTAATGGGCGTAGAAGATAATGTTTCAGCATCAAGATCAACAGCTTTGGCTTCAAGCTTATTAGTTCCCATGCTGTTTTCACGCTCAATCAAATCGTTGTATCGTTCAACTAAATCTTTGTAGATTTCTTCTTGTTCTTTAATTGGCAGAATAGGAATGTAGCCTGTTAATTTACGAATGTCTTTTTCATCAGCTTCAGATGGATTATCCGATATTTCTAATAATTTTTTACCACCCAATGCTTTATAAATATCTGGGTTGTCATTTAAAAACTCTTGAGCAACTTGACCACCGTATTCATTCATAAAGTCTACAGCGCCTTCAGCAGTTACAGCAGACTTACGAGAAGCTGTTGTATTAGCATTAAGTGATGCCATTTTCTTTAACAGAACCGCTGCTGGGCGCATTTCTGCTGGAATATCAGCCATCATTTGCGAGTAATACGGAGGTTGAATTTGACCAGTTCGATGCACCCGCCCAAGCATTTGCATATGCGTATCAATGTTCTTTTCAGCCTGAACAATAATCATATGGCGTTTGTTTGTATTTTTTAATCCTTTTTTGGCATGTAAAGATAAACCAGTAGAGCCGGCTTGATTTAATATGATTACTCTAATATCACCATTATTAAATGCTTTAACTGAGTTAACACGTTCTTTGATACTGGATGAACGAGACATTAATAATGGCGTTCCACTCTCATAATTTAAAGTTATTGTACGACCAGTAATTTCACCTGTTTGATAACCCTGTTTGCGTAATTCACTATGCATATAATCAATTGGTGACATTGGAGCAGAGCCAAACCCAGCATTATTAATAAATGTTTTAATGGCATTGTATTGCTCTGTTAATGTTGGCCCAAGATCTTGATCAGTCAAACGATAGCTTTGGAAATCTTCTTTTTTAACTGCTCCGGGCGGTTTAATAGTTATTGTACGTTGTTTTTCTAAATATTTTAAGTACAAATCTTTAAAAGATAAGTTAACTGGATCACCAGTTTTAAGTCCCATTTCATCTGCATATTGCTCTAAGAATGAACCCATAGTATTGGACACAGTTAATACAACTTGCTCCCCACGCTTTAAACTTTCTACAGCATGTTTAACAGAATCCTGTGCTTTTAATGACAATAACATTTGGTCAATCAAGTTATGCATTGTTGAGCCAAAGTTAGCTGCTTGGATTTGAGTTTTTTCTGAAACTCCTTTTGCTATTGAGCCACGTTTATCTAATTCTTTTTTGATTTCATCTACTGCTTTTTCTTTCTCCCTAGAGAATGACAAAATATCACGCATGGACGTAGCCATGTTTTCGGCAGTAGCTTTATCAACTTTGGTTTCAACAGTGTTATAACTTACACCGGCAAATGTACGCTCCCTACGAATATACTGCCCAACTTGTGTAAGCATATTTGCAACAATCTGTTGCATCGGAATACCACCATTTTTAATAGCTTCACCAAGTTCTGATATGTTATCTACAGCAAGCCCCATGTCTGTGCTGGAATACAAGTCCATTACATCTGGGCTTTTAGCGTAAGTGGCTGATGAAAAAAAAGAACCAAAAGAATTGTTAACCATTTCACGAATAAAAGAAGAACGACCTGTACCTTCATCTTCTGATTTTGATTTTTTACTTGTGCCACCAGCGTTGTGGCTTTCGTCTAAGATTAAGTATCCGTCATTACCAAAGTGATTTAAAAAAGCTTGGCGTTCTGTTGGCGCCTTTTTAACCATTTGTGTTTGAGAATAATTAGTAAAGATAACTTTGTAACGACCAAGACTGTCATCTGCTCTTAATTTTTTAAACAATGCCGTTAATTTATACCCTGATTTTTTTTCATCTTTTTCAGGTGCTTTTAATATAAAATCTTTTTCAACAGGATCCCCATTAACTTGTCTTATTAATGTGTAAGGTACTGGCTCATTGTTGTTAGTTATTATTATTTTAGGATTGTTTGACTCTAAAGCCAACTCATCAGTCATGCCAATATCATCTAAATCCCTAATCATGTCAGAGTACAGATTAGGTTTTTCTGTCATAAATATTGGAGTTTTGCCGTTTAACAAGGCATACTTAATCATGCCGGCTACAACACGACCCTTACCAACACCTGTTTGATCGCCAATAATAAATCCTTTACCAGCTTCAGCGTTGTTAATTGCTAATGCAAGAGCATCTATTTGCTCAGCTGAGAATTTCTCTTTTAATGTTTCAAGATCCATTTGTAACGCTTCGGCTACATATTCATCAATATCACCAAATTGCGTTTCCAGTTTAGTAAGAGACTGGTCAATGGATTGTGCCATTGCTCTTGGAGCTAATGTTCCAACAGCTGCGGCTTGAGAATGCGGAGTATAACTTACTTGATTCTCAGTTTCAATTTCTTCACCCCTACGGTCTTTTAATCTAGACTCGATTGGTATACCTGTGTCAGTGCTAGGTTCACCCAATCCTCTAGGCTCGTTTCCTGTATCGCTTGCTCCGCCTCTGGGCTGCTCTCCTTTAGCTGTGCTGGAAACGGGTCTTCCATCATCTGTAAGTTCAGGTTTGTTAACAGGTTTAGGTTGTCCTTCACTAACACCTGTCCCAGCTGGTTCGGGTTGTCCACGCTTGGTAGGTCCAACTTCAGACACGCCTTGTCCGCTGCTTCCTGTGGGTTCTTTTCTTCCAGCACTAGGTTCATTACCCTCTCCGCTAGGGCGTTCACCCAATCGCTCTGACTCACCTCCCCTGCCGGTAGGTTCACTGATGTTAGTTCCGCTGGTGCTAATATTTTTTCCGGATACCATGCTAGATTCATTTAGCTTCTCCTTTAACTGTTCATAGTTTTCAATAATTTGTGGAAGATCCCCAGCCGGTAATGATCTTTTAGGCAGAGTAAATCTAAGGTTTTTTGATTCCCATTTTCCGTTAATAACAATAACATCAACAGGATAACTAGCGCCCTGTTTAGAATACATATCGCCAGCTATCGTAAAGTGATCTACTACGTTGTAATCTTTATATAAGTTAACGTAAAAATTACGTTTAGATGCGCTACGATATCCTTCACGCCTTCCTTCTTCTGTATTTGATTGAACGCTACCAACAATTAAAACAGCACGACCATTACTTCTCATGCTTTGTAAAGATTTCATAACAATAGCGTGATCAATTTCTCTTGTTTTAAACCCGTCAATATTAAAATCTTCCCCAATAGATCCAAATGGAGGATTTTCAATAACAACGTCTACAGTACTTGGTGTTACTTTTACACCGTTTTCATTAGTAACTTTGGCACCAGAAAGTACTTTTTTAAGCATTTCAAAACGGCTAGAGTTAAGCTCGTTAGCTATAACTTTCTTTGGGTTAGCATCAATTAACAGCATTCCATTGCCAGCTGTTGGCTCGTATACGGTTGTGCTATCTGTTATTCCAGCTAATTTACTGGCTACAAATGCTAATGGTGCTGGGGTTGAATAGGCTTGTTCTCTAACACTGGTGGAAGAGCGCACAGCTAAGTTTGGCTGACGATTGTACAAGTCTACTAACTTGTCATATGCATCAGCTGTCATCTTAGTATTTTGGGCAATATCCTGCGCAGCCAATACTACGCCAACTTCAATAGCTTCATCAGCTTGTTTAGCCTGTAAAGTACCAGCTTCAATCTTTACGCCAGTCATATCTGATATAAACTTACGGGCTTCTATGATTGTTCCAAAGCCATTGCCAGCTATAAAGTATTGCGATATAGCTTGTGCAATCTTAAACTTGCCATCAACCGTACCTAAATCAGCTTTAATTTCTGCCGGCTTTTCTGCTTTAACTTCTTCTTCAATTTCTTCTATTGATTTAACGCCAGCAACTTCTGCAATTGGCGTAGACTGTTCTGGGTAATTGCCAGACATGGCAATGTAAGAACCTTGCAAGTGATTTAAATTGATTCTGTCAGATGCTTCTTTACCAAAAGTTTTCCTAATTAAATCTCTGACAAACTTAGCGGCTTGTTTAAATGTGTGATAACCCTTACGGAAAGCAGCGTCCATCAACTTAATGAGCGTTGGCATGAGACGCTGTTCTTCTTCAGGCATCATGTTTATGCGCCCAGTCTTACCCGCCATCCAAGACAGCTCACCTAAAGCATCCATTAAATCTTTATCGGCTTGCTCTTCCGCTGTTAACTGAGGTGTTAGGTTAGTGTTAGGACTTACAGCAGGGCTTACAGCTGGACTTACAGGAGCAACTGGTTTAGGACTTAGAAACTCTTTAAGTAAACCCATGTCTGAAGAGTCAGCAAATGGGCTAAAGAAGTCTCCATTTTTTATTCCAGCTGCCGTAGCTTCAGGAGAAACATAAACCTTTCCGTTCTTTTGGTTAATTAAACCAGCTTGTTCTAATTTCTTTAATACAGGCTTTGCCGCATCTTTATATTCAATACCATTTCCATTTTTAAGAATTTGTCCAGCAAATGCAATATCTTCTGGAGTTAAAGTATTTTTAGCCTCTTCTACAACTTTTGTTTTTTGAGTAGCTTGCCGTTCTTGATTAATCTCTGCTTGTGTTTTTGGTTGAGGCTTTGTTGCATCTGTAGGCAAACTGTCTAACCACTTTAAAGCAACTGTATTTTTATCTTTTTCTGCTTGTTTTCTTATTTTTGCTTTTTCAGCTTCTATTGCATCTAAACGTGTTTCATATATGGTTCCAGTAGCAGATATCCCACTTGCATATCCACCATCTTTACCAGTATAAGTAGATCCAGCAACATAACCCCTATTAAATGGGGATACAGAAATAGTAGCCGTAGGAACTTCTCTATTTTTATCAATAGGAGGAGATTGAAACTCTTCTGATTTATCTTTTAAATCTTTAGATACTGCATTTAAATAATTACCTTCTATGCTTTGACCGCTTTCAGTCTTGTAATCTTTAAGAATGTTATTAACATTGTTAACCACTTCTAAATTAGATGAGTCTAATCTATCATCTACTCCAAGCGTAGGTATGTTTTCAGCTGAAGACCTTTTTGGCAATTCTCCAGTAGTTTTAGCTCTTTGCGCAGCTTGCCGTTCTTTATTAATTTCTGCCTGTGGTTTAACTGGTGTTTCTACTGGCGGCACTATTTCTTTAGGCAAACCCAGCTTATCTTTGATATTACTTAAAGTTTCTTGTGGGTTTGCACCAACTTCAACGTCTAAATCTCTAGCCAATGGATTTACGTTTCTACCATTTATTTCTGCTTCACCCGTATTAAATTGGTCAACACGCAATAATGCACGTTGTTTTAATTCAGGATCAATTTCTTCTGGTGCATTATATTTAGCCGCTTTTTCTGATTCAGCTTTAGCAAACTCAATAGCTTTATCTCTTGCGCCTTCACCAAATGTTTCAGTTGGAAAAACCTTTGATGTATCAAGATATTGACCAGAATCTTTGTCATACAAATTGGCTATAAAGCCTTTGTCATTTTGCATAACCTGAAACTCGGTGTTCTCTCCCATTGGGAAAGCGGCAACTATTGAAACTGGGGGCGAAACAGGTGCAGTAGCAACTGGTGGAACAACAGGAGCTGTAGGAACTGTAGGCTGTTTAGGAGAGATTATTCCTTGTATTTCATCTAAGTCTTCTTCTGAAACTAAACCCTGATCAATTAATTGTTGTACGTCAGGATTTATGGGTTTAACAGTGTTAATCTCTCCCGTTGGAGGAGTTACAGGAGGAACTACAGGAGGAACTACAGGGGACAAAGTAGGCTCTTGCTTTGTTGGCTCTAATCTTCCTTTAAGTTGTTGATATTCTTGCTGTTCTTCTGGCGTAAAGTATCTTGGATCTCTGGCTGGGATGGTTACTTTTTGACCATCAGCTCCTGTGTAAGTTCTCTTCTTTGTGCCAGATGTGATGTCGTTTAACTCTTTAAAGCGTTTTATTTCATCTTCAGTTGGCGCTCCTTGCACGGGTGGTGCTTGAGTTTTGGGCTGGGTAAATGCTGATACGGCACCCGGACCAATACCACCTAACGCACCTAAGACTAAATTAGCAAACGAGTCTGTACCAATATCCCTGACTACTGTTTTATCAATTCCTAAATCAGAAGCAATACCTTCAAAGTATTCTTGTACACCTTCTTCAGCAGATCCAGCAGCTGCCATGCCCATACCACGAGCAATTTTGTTTTTAATTTGAGGTAATACTTTGCTAAATCCACCAGTTAATAATTTAGTTGTAAAGTTTCCACCAAACGCTCCAACAATACCTTGCGCACTGGCTGCTAAATCGCCAGCTTTATCTTCCGTCATCCGTCTAGCTAACTTAGGATGAGTACCCATAGCAACTAAATTTCTAAAGTATTCACTGTTTTTAGATAACTCAACATCGTTCATTGAGTTAATATGGTCACGGGCATTACTAATACCTTCAGAAGCTGCTGACGTAAAACCTAGTCCAGTACCAAGTGGTACGCTTTTAGTTATTAATGCTGATGCCAATAAAGGTGCGCCAGAACCTAAAACTTTTACAGCCTGTCCAAAATACCCCAATGCAGAAGGATCTTTACCTAAAGATAATTGACTGTAATCTCCAGTTTGAATGGCCTTCATTATGTCGCCAGTTGGCTGACTTGAAGCCATTTCATCTTTCATTTGTGGTGAAAGAGAGTCTTCTATTTGTTTTGATTTTTCCTGACCCCATATTGCCAGTTCACGGAATTGTGGAATCTTACCTTTAGTAATTAATTCATCTACTTTAGTATTTAAATCTTTTGTTGGAACAAGTTGTTTTTCAGTTATTTCTTTAGGAAAAATATCGGGTAAACCAGCACCCGGAACCAAAGCTGATGTAATTTTTTTAGATAGCGCAGTAGGGTTTGCCATTAGATTTAAGAAATCCATTGGCGCAGATAGTAAACTTTTACCTGTTTGTGCTAACCCAGCTTGTGCGCCTTCTGGTATTCCAGTTACAGATGGAAGTGCGCCAGCGCCAAGAAGTTTTGCAACATCACCCAGTCCAGTAGACTTAGAGGCGTTTAAGTCTTTATCGGTAATCCATTGATTGTTAATTAAATATGCTTTTTGACCAAATTCATTTTCAGCTGTTTGAGAAGGTGGAACCCATTGATTATTAACAAGAAATAATCTATCGCCTGTTTTATCATTGAAAATACTTTCCATTGTTTATCCTATTTATAGCCGGGTGGTTTTGGCGGTACAGTATTGGCACCTGAATTTACTGGTGGAGCTCCACTTGGACTAACTCTAGTAAGATCTGCTGCCGTAATTGGTTTTAAACTTGAATTAAATCCCAACATATTTTTCATTTCAGCTGGCATACTTTTCATTACTCTTTCTTGAGCTAAGTTATAAGCTTCTTCTTCTGGCATATCCATTTGATATGTTTGTTTATAAAATGCTCGAATATTAGCCATTTCATTTTTTAATGAATTGCCAAATGCGTTGTAAGCTCTAATATAGTTTGCCTGTTGTTGCGTTGCAGCAGTTTGCGCCCCTACATTTTTAGCATACAAAGCACCCAATGTTTTAGCATCAATGTTACTTTGTGCTTTAATTAATGTATCAAGATTACCCATCTTACGAGCATAACGGTTTTTTTCAGTATCTGTCTGCTGACCAAGCAAATATCTTTTATCTGCTTCTGTACTAGCTTGATTCTTTAAATAATCCTCAAACCCAGTTTCAGCTCCAGCGCCAATATTGGCATTTGCAAATGGTGAAGTACCGCCATACGCTTTTAATCCACCCCTCATTAACGCCATATAAGGTGCAAGCTCTTCACGTTTTTTAACGGTTTCTCCATATGCGGTTCTAGCTGCTTCGGATTGGGTAAACGGATCTGGTGCTGTATCTAACTCTTCTAAACGCCTACGAATTAAATCTTGATAATCCATTGTGTCGGCATTTTTTTTTATTGCCTCACCCTTACCGCCTGTAGGTGTTACTACATCCCCTTTTGCAAAAGCAATAATTCCGCCATTATTAAACTGTTGTGGAACTAAATCACCAGTTGGTATATCAGTAATACCAGCATTAATTACTTTAGATGCTTCAGGGTTGGCTTCTATTCTTTGATTAGTCTGTAATTTTCCCATCATGGCAAGCTTGTCTTCTGGTGCAACAAATGGGCTATTCTGTCCTTTTTTAAGTTGTTCATCACTTAATAAGTCTACTGAAACACCACCTTGTGCCATCTTAACTACGCCACCTTTTTTGCCTTTAAATCCACCCATAGCACCGTATGCTCCAAGACCTGTAGCTCCAAGTCCGGCAATTTGTGATACTGGGTTAGGCGCAGCTTGGTACATCTGTGTAGAGCCAGACTGTAAAGGCAAGCCACGCAACTGCGCATTCATAAATGCAAGTTGTTGTTGTGGGTACTGTTGCGATACAGCGTAATTTTGAATTGCTTGGTTTATTAAATTTTGCTGCTGTTGTTGTTGCTGTGCTCCAACTTGACCTTGTAAGCCGTAAATACCTTGTTGAGCCGCAAGTTGTTGTCCACCTAAACTGCCTAAAGTTTGAGCGGCTTGATTGGCTTGTTGTAAACCTTGTAAACCATAATTAGCACCAAATTGTTGCTGGTTAATATTTTGCCCTTGAGCTTGCAATTGTGCTTGTTGGTTAGCAAGGTTGGCTTGGTTTCTAGACTGTTGATTAGCTAAATTAGCAGCTTGATTAAACTGCCCCTGTTGCATTCCATACTGCCCCATTAACGCCTGATTAGCTAAACCACTCTGTTGTTGGTTAGACAAGTTAGCCATGCCAAATTGATTTTGAGCGGCTTGATTTGCAGCATTAGCTTGTTGTTGATTGCTTAAATTAGCCATACCAAATTGATTTTGAGCTTGTTGGTTAGCCGCATTAGCTGCCTGCCCAAATTGCCCTTGTTGTAAACCATACTGACCGGCTAATGCTTGGTTAGCCAAGTTAGCTTGTTGTTGATTGCCAGCATTAAACTGATTTGCAGCCTGTCCAAACTGACCTTGCTGTAAGCCGTACTGACCCATTAGCCCTTGGTTTGCAAGACCAGCCTGTTGTTGCAACTGTGCATTCTGTAAGCCTGTGTTATACCCCATGTTCTGGTTAGCAAGACCTGCTTGTAAATTAGCGCCTTGGTTAGCCTGTTGAGCTTGTAAACTAGCTTGTTGTTGTGCATTAAATTGCTGTTGGGCATTATTAAATGCTTGGTTATATCCTTGACCAATTATTTGATTCTTAGCTATACCAGCATTACGTTGGTTTTCAGCAGCCATTAATGCTTCACGGCTTCCACCAAATGCACCAGACTTAGCTGCACCACTCTTTTGTTGTGTGCCAGTAATATCGTACTGTCTTTGTACTTCAGCAAGTTGCGGGTCTAGCGCACCTTTTAAATACGGGTTCATGTAGTTAGATACATTCTGACCCGTGTAATCCTGCGTCCCTACATTCTGTGCGCCAACATTTTGTGGTCCACCAAACTGAGCGGCTTGCGCAAGAGGAGTATTGCCTAATTGAGCCGCTTGCATTCCCGCAGCTTGCGCTTGTGGCGTATTACCTAATTGAGCAGCTTGCATATTTTGCCCAGAACCCGTAGCAGCTTGCATATCCTGCCCGTAACCCATAGCCGCTTGACTCATTGGCGCATAGCCCATTTGAGCAGCGTTTGCTTGCGCCCCACGAACTTGGTTATACCCTATGCCTATTGGATTGTATCTTGCATTTAAACCACCAAGACCAGCTTGTTGCGCCATATTAGACGCATCGCCAAATTGACTCGGAAGTTGTAATCCAGCAATTCCTTGTTGCGCCTGTTGTTGTAATGGCGTAAACCCAGCTATGGCATTTTGAGCAACTTGCATATTTCCAGCCATTTCTTGCGGAGAATAAGCTTGCCCAGTAGCTTGATTTAATCCGTAAGGTGTATATGGCTTAATGCCTGTAACTTGTGTTGTACCATCTGCATTTTTTGAAGTATTAAATAACTGTTGTTGTGTAGCCCCAAGCATTGTTTCAACATAAGGCTGGGCATATTCAGGTATATTAGTATTAGTTACTGTAGACGAAGAAGCTGTTGGTGGTGGTGAACCTCCTCCTCCTCCAAAATTTAAAGTAAATTGAGTTATTAAAAAATGTTGCCAAAACTTGATTATGTTCATAATTTATATTCCATCAAAGTAGCTTTTTTACTAAACCCAACATGTTGGTAAAGTCTAGCGGCTGAATCTCTTGCGTAACATTGAACTCTAGTTGCTCCATAATTTTTAACTATATTACAAACCTGTTCAAACAACTTTTTATTTACAACTGTTTTGCCACCTAAAGTAGTAATAATGGCAGTTCTATTATTTGCACCATTTTCAAAACTAACAGTCAATGCACCATGTGTATTTTTATCTTCATCTAATATTACTAATAAAATCCATGCGCCTGATAAAACATATACCTTTACTTGTTCAATACTGTAATCATCACCATGTTGCACTGCATCTTTAATATAATGCTCTACTAAATTCCAATTTTGTGCGCAATAATGTTGATGTAAATGTTGAATGATCATACTGGTAAATGCTTATATGCCTTTGTATTTTGTGCAAATTTACCTTTGCCAATAGATTTCTTACGAGCACTTTGTACATTGTCCATCATCTTATATAATCTTTTTGCACCAGCCTCAGTAGATCCATTACCTAACTCTGAAACAATTCTAGCTGGTACTACAAACTCACCATCAGCAAGTCTAGCTTCTTGTCTTTGTCCAATTCTAGCTGGGATGTTATCGCTTACGCCATCGCCCGGACCACGCAATAAACGTCCACCATCTGAGTACATTCCTAAAGATGCTATACCACCTGAAGCCATCCCTATTGGAGGCTCGTATGCCGGTGAGCCATAAGCTGCTGGCTTTCCACCATTTGCTGGCATCCCATATTGCCTATTACCCATTGCATTACTAGCGTTTTGGGCTTGTGGCATCCCACTTAACCCTTGTAAAAACTGTCCAGCTAACAATGTTCCTTGGTTTGTTTGTATAGGCGTAAACCCATTAACATCATTAGACATGCCTTGAGCAGATTGCGCATTGTCTTGCATATTCATTTGCGCACCTTGAGCCTGAGCACCTTGAGCTTGTGGTGCGGCACCAGCAGTGGGTTGACCTTGTGCACCTTTTAATAAGCTTGCTAATGAACCCATAGATCCACCTTGAGGACCACCGGGAGGAGCGTAACCACCACCCCCACCAAATCCACCGCCAGCAGGAGTATATGGAGCATTACCAGCGTCATCTATATTAATAGGTACGTTTAATTGCATCTGTCCACTACCCGTTACACCGCCACCAGCAAAATTAGATATACTAGCAAGACCTCCACCAGCCATATTACGCTGAGCAATGTTTCCACTCATTGGGTCTGTAGCCATAGAATACTGCGATGTTCCCATCATTGACTGCGCAGGATTAGCAAAGTTTGTAGTAGGAGCCGGACCACCCATAGCTAAACCACCCATAGCCATTTGTCTGTATGCGTAAGGTAATGGGGGAACATCTGCCGGAGTATATCTATCTGGATCATATTTAAAATTAGCTAACTGTCCACCTTTATATTTTGAATCAGGTGGTATATAAGCACTAGTTGGTTTAGCACTTAATATTGAATTAACTCCTGCTATACCACCACCAATAACATCCGCTTTTGGCATACCAAATAATTGTGGTTGAGCAGCAATTTTAGATGCATCAGCTTGTTGAGCCATTGTCTTTAATACATCAGGCGATGGCCCTGTTGTAGACGGCAAGTTAGCAATAGGATTGCTACTAACAGTCATTTCTCCACTTGGAAGATATTCAAAATTTGGTGGCGTAAATGTGGCTTGGGGGGTAGGATACATAGCAGGAGTTGGTATTGAACTTAATCCAGCATTTGATGCTGTTGGTCCAGATGCTAACATAGAGCCTTGTTCGGCTGGGTTTACCCCACCAAAATAACCAGAAGCAGCACCGCCAAGAGCTCCCATAGCGGCAGCTTTAGCTGGATCTTGTCCTGTTGCTGCGCCAGCAAGTCCACTTAAAGCAGCTCCAGTAGTTGCAGTAGCAGCAGTAGCGCCCATTCCTAAACCAGCTGCGCCACCTTCCATAAGAAAAGGAGCAAGTTCAGGAGCGGCTATACCAGCAGCTATCATTAAACCCATCTGTAATAAATTATCGTTTCCTGATCCGCCTGACATATTACACCCCTCTTAGTTTCTCATATAGTATCATATTAAACCGTTGTTCCAGCAGAATCTTTCCACACAGTTCCGTTCCAATAAATTGGTTTTACAAGCGTTGTATCATAATAAAACTGCCCTACAGAAAGATACTCAGTTGGTCTACTTGCCGTATTTCCAGAATTAGGAGTAGATGAAGCTAAAGAAAAATTATCTACCTGAGTAAAGTAAAGTCGTAGTACGTTCAATAACTGATTAATATAATCTTGAGCATAGGTAGCCGGACCAATAGGCAAGTTTGGGGCTTTTAACGGTAATGGGCGTATCGTTTTATTAGGGGTAACCATTATCTTCTGCCGTCAGGTCTAATATCAATACGAGGTGCACCTAGTTGCCAAGCCACCCCAACAGTAGTTGACTCAATCTTAAACGCCATCTGTCTACCACGAATCCTTGTGTAAACCTGTCCAGTAAACTCTTGGATGTTATAGAAGTTCTGTGTGTTGCTATAGACGTTGGAACTCTGCACTTTAGGACTATCAGCCGGACCATAAGCAGTACCAGAGTTAACTCTAGGAAGTACCGTCATCGTTACAGACGGAGAACTAACATTAGAACCGTTAAAATTAAGGTCAGGTAAAATTCTCCATACAAAACCAAAGTTATGTCCATCGCCAATATCAAAGTCAGAAGATTGTATATAAGCCGTTATTGGTAACGTAGCCGCTGTTGAGTTGTCGTTTACACCGCTTTCATGGTAAAGAAGTCTACTGTTATAGTCAGCCGCTACAGGATAGGGTTGTAAGCTAGAATCCAGCCAAGCAGTTCTTGCCATAGAACCAAAATACCAAACTTGGTCTAAGTAATTAAAGATAACATACTTGTCTATTAGCGTACTATCTTGAACATCGTTACTTACATAGAACCACCATACCTCGTTATAGCCCTCATTAGAAGCCGCAAATATCTGATAGTTTTGGTCAATGTTAACGTCTTGGAAAATGTACTGACGGATTGTACAAGGTAGAGTTTCTACTCGCCCAGAATACATATAGAACTTATCACGCCCCATCCAGTAAGTTACGTTATTAACTGTAATCATAGCGTTAGGAGACATAATAGATAAGTTGTCCATTAAAATCTGGAATCCCCAAACATACGGTGCGCCTAAATACTGCATGGAATATAAAGCGGTATCTGTCCAAATAAGAATCTCTTGACGGGTTGTTCTAGCACCAATAATTTCTGAACCGTTAGAAAGCGCAAATTCACCCGCTTGGTTAGTTACCGCTGGAACCCACTCATACTCATCGGCTTGGTCAGACCAGCGCACAAGTAACGGATTAAATGTTGAATTAGGGCTTCCAGAAATATAAGGGTTTGACCCCATACAAATAACAAACTGTTGAATAGGTGCGGTTAATACTTGCAAGACGTTGTTAGGAACATAAGTACCATCTTTACCAGCTGCAGTAGCTAGAGTGTCTAAAGGTTGTGCCCGTGAAGCTACACCATTAGTAGCAAGCCAATAATATACAGCGCCAGTGCGAGGAGCAATAAATAAGTTTTGTCCGTAGTTATCGTTAGACCAAAGACGTAATTGGCTACTTAATACCGATGTATAGCCAGAACCCCACGAACCTCGACTCCAAGGACCTGTACCCCAACCTGTACCAAATGTAGCTACGTTTGTACCTACGGGGATTTGATAAGCAACAACAATAGTACCGCCACTAGCAGTTGCCAAAGAAGTAGCAAAAGTAGCCGCAGTGATTGTGTAAGTACTGCCAGACGGAACTCCGCTAACTACATACTCGCCTGATAGCGTAATACCACCAAAAGGAGTACCACCTGTAATAGTTAAGTAGTCACCAGCGTATGGGTTGTAGCTTACATCGCTTATAGTTACAGTATACGCACCTACGTTAGCACCTGTTGTATGGGAAGCGGCAGTTGTGCTGTTTACACCACGAACTAGTCCAGTTAAGGTATTAGAAGATTTACCTGTGTAAGAAATAGTTTCGGAATCAATCCGTATAATGCCGCCTGTTGACGGAAAGCTTGCCGCAGAAGTAAGAACTAAAGACGTAGCAGTAGCAGTTATAGTGCCGTTAAGCGTAGAGAAAGCAGTAGAGCATTTATTAACTAAAGTGTTAGTTGTAATAATAGGTGTTACATCAAAATAATCAGCGCCCTTTTCAATATAGTATTTAAGGTTAGTGCCAATACCTAAGAAGTTATTACCTGACAGGTCAACCCAACCCCACAAAGCACGGGCTACGCCTAGGTATTGGTTAGGAGACTGTTGAGTCCAACCGCCTATTTTTTCAGGATTACCTGAACGAAAACGAATTTTGTCGCAATCATACCAGCCACCCTCATTAGAGTAATTAGTACCCTCTCGATTAATTCCGGGTTTAAACTGTAGTTTTTGCAGTGGCATCTTAGCCTATCATTGTTGACGCAACAGTTTGTACATCGGCTACACGCTTGAGCCAACCTTTGCCATATACTGGAAAGTTATCTAACGATTTATAAAAAGCCGTTTTAGCATCACTGAACTTTTGCATAAGTTCTTTGCCGTCTGCATCTTGAATTGCTTTTATTGTTGCAGGACCTATTGCGCCATCAGGGTTAACCCCTAATGCCCGTTGAATCATTTTACGAGCAGCGGCTGGTCCAGCGTTAATAGCAAAGTCAAAAACAGCGTAGTCCACGCCAGTAGGTAAATCATCACCCCTGACTGCATCCCAATAATCTCTCTTATATACAGGTTTAACATCTTCTTTCTTTAGCGCCTTCATGTCATCTTGAGTTACTTCATGTCCTACATACTTTTCCCAAACGGCTTGTGTACATCCCCACATTGTGCAACCTTCACGACCATCAGGTAAATGATTGCCTTTATCACGTTGGTCATTGGTAAACCCGCCCTCATGGGCTACAACCATATCAAATGACTTATCCCAATTTAAATTCATTTTTTACCCTTCATATCCATGATTTTCTCAAGCGTACGACCACCGAAGTAAAAGCTCATTATAAGCATTCCCCACTGCCCAAGCAACTCTACATAGTTGTTGTTCACCTCAATATCCCATGCGCTCATCATGGCAAAAGTAGTGTAAGTCATTAGGATAAATACCAGCGTCATTGGACGAATGTTTTTAGATAGCCAAGAGTCTGACATCATGTCGGCTTGAACCCGCTTAGTCAGTTCTTGTTGCTCGTTCATGTCTGCTTGCAACTGCGCTAACTCACCATTCTTTTGCATTTCTAATAGCTTTAGTTGGGCTTCTTGTTTAGCCTGTGGGTCTGGCACAAACTTATCGACAAGTTTCATACCAACACTTAAAATATCGTCTATTCCAAACATTATCGTTTCCCCATTTTTTCACGTTCTTCAAGTAACTGTACTTTAACCTGTAGCTGATGAATGTCTTTATAAATTTCATCCCTCATACGATGCCTTGCTTCGGCAGATAAAGGTGAGTCAGTTGGCACATTTTCTTTGGTAATTAGTGCTGGCATCTGCCCTTCAATCTTAGTTAGCCGTGTAGAGAAGTCAGATACCTGACCAAGGAGCCAAGCCAAACACGCTACGACAATAGGCAATACCGCTTTTAGGATGTCTTGTATATTCATTTTTTGTTTACCAAGTCAAATAAAGCTTTTACCTTTTCCTCAAGGACAGCAATCTGATTGTGCATTTTAGCTAATACAACAACTAGCGTAACAAACGCTATTAACAAGCTAGACATTTTAGATATGGTGTCTAATAAGTCCATTTAAGAAGACCTTACCCACATATAAACTACTTGATATGGAGGCATGTTTGCGTTTGTTGCACTTACCCCTTCTACTGTAATACCGTGTTGATGGTTTACATTAGTACCGCTTGTATTTCCAGAAAAGCTGTGAGTATGCGTTACGTTTGGAGTGCCCATATCGTCTAAAATATAGTTTGGAGCGCCAGCGCCTTCTTCTAAACCACCACCAGCACCAGATATTGGTCCTACTACGCCAATACCGCCTGAACCATTAACGTGAACGTGACCTTGATTTTCAACGCTTGTTGTACCACTATAACTATGTAAATGGTCTTGACTTTGTGTGCCTGTTAGTCCGCCATGACTATGTTGTACTAAAACCGCATCAGCAGAACCGCCTGTACCACTAAATGCACCGCCAGCACCAACTAGTACTCTACCAGCAGCATACGCATCCCAAGTACCAAAACCAAATGTAGCGGCTGGATTAGTAGCGGATGTAGATGAGTAAATAGAACCTATAGGATATAAAGCTCTTACAACTGCTTGAACAAAAGCAGTAGTTGCTATTTGAGTATTATTTGTACTAGAAACCTGAGTTGTTCCTACTGCACCAGAGGCTACTGTAGTTGAGACTGTTGCGGCTGTTGTAGCCGTTGTCGCTGTTGTAGCACTAGTGGCTGTTGCAGCGTTACCACCAATATTTAAACTAGAAGCTGTGCCAGTAAGCCCTGTACCCGGACCAGAAAACTGAGAAGAAGCAGTTATAGTAGTACCACCTATAGTTGTTGCGCTTACTGTACCACCTGATTGGTTTGTAGCAGTCACAGCGGCAGTAGCGTTACCTACTGTCATCCCAGCATTTGTACCTGTAACTCCGTTAATTGTTCCACCAGTAATAGCCACGGCATTAGCGTTCTGGGTAGACATAGTTCCTAACGCACCTGTAGCGTTAGTTACGGCTGTAGCTACATAAGCAGTTGTAGCAATCTTTGTTGAGTTATCACCCGCAGTTTGCGTTGGAGCAATAGGACTTCCTGTTAAAGTAGGGGAGGCACTAAGAACTACGTTGCCTGTACCAGTAGATGTAGTTACTCCTGTGCCGCCATTGGCAACAGGTAAAGTGCCTGTTACGCCTGTTGTTAAGGGTAAACCCGTAGCATTAGTTAATGTACCAGACTGAGGTGTTCCAAGAATAGGAGTAACTAACGTAGGGGATGTACTAAGTACGTTATTTCCAGTACCGGTAGATGTTGTAACACCTGAACCACCATTAACAACAGCAACTATACCAGTCACATTTAACGAAGTACCACCAACACTTAAACCAGCAGCTGAGCCAGTAATGCCTGTGCCCGGTCCTGAAAATTGTGTAGAAGCTGTTATTGTTGTGCCAGATACTGCACCTGAACTTGTAAGTGAAGTACAGTTAATAGCACCTGTGGTAATTGTTCCGCCAGTAACAAGATTCTGGGCATTCTGTACATAATTTAAAACACCCCATGATGCTCCTATTACTCCAGTACAGTACAGATACATAGTCTGTCCATTAGGAACTTGAGTTGTAGTACCGCCTGACATTTTAATATACGCAACTTGCGGAGCAGTTAAGCTATTAGTAACCATGTAAAGCTTTGGAACAGCTGGCACTATTACGCTATATGTAGCATTTTGAGTACCTGTAACTATGATTACCGCACTCCTTGCCTCGTCTGTAGTACCGTTTAGGTTTGTTAAGGTGTAGTCGGCATTAGCCATTATGATGGTAGTTTGACCAACAATAGCCTGTTCAAGTAAAGTACCGAAGTTTGTATTGGTAGTTGAACCCCAAGTACCTGTTTGTTCGCCATCCCCAATTAGGGTTAGTTTTAATGAGGTTGAATACGTTGCCATAATTTATCCTTGAAAATTATTTATCTCTACCCAGCCTTCAGTTTGGCTGTTATTAATTTGTACCCAGTTAGCATTTGTGTCAGGAATAATTGGGTCTGGCACATTGCCCGAAACAACTGCGTATCCAGCAAATGATAATGAAGCAAACGGAGTTCCCCCAAAATTAGCTATATCAGTAAACGTCTGTTGTCTAAATCCCCAGTTAGCGTTCTGGCTATCATCAATTGTAAACCAACCACGGGGGAATTGTGAATCTAAAAGAGTTATGGCTTCGGTAATGGTTTGCAAGAAAGCAGACTGCTGGGTACTAGAATCGGCTAAAGTAACCGCCTCGGTTATAGAAGTCTGGAACTGCGCCAGAATTGTTTGGACAGAAACAGGGTTTATGTTCTCGGTAATAGCAAGCGCATATATGGCAACAATCTGAATAGCTTCTTCAACTGTAGTGTTCTCTGCTATATTTACACTAAACTGAGCCAAAATAGACTGGGCATTATCTAAGGTAGTGCTCTCAGATACGCTTGCGGCAAACTGAGCTAAGATGGTTTGAGCATTATCTAAAGTGCTATTTTCTACAATACTAGTTAGGTATTGGGCGGTAATTGACGGGGTATCCGCAAGGTTTGAGTTCTCAGTTATAGACTGGAAAAACTGATTTACTATTGTTTGTGTGTTGTCAAGTACGGAATCTTCAGCCCTACTTACGTTAAACTGCGCCAAAATAGACTGTGCATTGTCTAGAGTAGTTGGCTCTGTGATGCTTACTGAGGTTGATATACCCCCAATAATAATATCTGCTATGTCTACATTTTCTGTTTGAGAAGCAGCAAACTGCGCCAGAATTGTCTGGGCATTGTCTGAGGTTATGTTGTCAGTAAAGCTGGCTAAGAACTGCGCTGTGATTGTTTGCGCATTGTCTACTGTTACATTCTCGGATAAAGCTAAGTCATAACCCACCCCTAATGCAGCAAATGGTGCTTGAGCAAAAGAGGTGAATCCAAACATATTAGTTTGTTACTTCAGGGATTACCTCTAAAGACTGTTTTAACATGGTAAAAAAGGCGTTCTTACCCACGCTTAACTGGTCAAGGTTAAACTGAGCTGAAGCAATTTTACGGTCAAGGTCTATGCAATGTTGAAACAATTTTTGCTGTTCCTCGGTTAAGTCTTCAAGGGTGTAATCTACATCATCAATAGTTACTGGGGTTGTTTTTTTCTCGCCCATTCTATTCTCCTAGTTGTACTACGGTTAAAAAATCTATACGGCTGGTGTTGCCCAAGGTAGCGGTGTATTCTCAGGGCTTGTAGGCGGTGTAATTAGGCTGTCAATCTGCCCTTGTACACAAGACTGTGCGCTGTCTATTTGGTTCTCAGGAATCCAACCTATAACTAACGCCTCTGTTAAGTCTGCATAAGGCACAAATGTAGTCTGGTCTGTAGAGTCAAACTGTGTGTTGCCTTGGATAGAGGCAGTATAAGTGCCGTCTACTCCTGTTACTTCCCATAGTGCGTTAATTACATAGTTGGGGTCAGGCTGT
>Ga0209190_1000473_pt1 | contig 29309 bp, 8 predicted proteins | sample M_140205_XF_Meta_FD_187315 | JGI IMG/M metagenome (GOLD analysis project Ga0209190, IMG submission 187315) | Freshwater microbial communities from Lake Montjoie, Canada to study carbon cycling - M_140205_XF_MetaG (SPAdes) (version 2) | ecosystem: Environmental > Aquatic > Freshwater > Lake...
TGTTTCATTAAATGCTAATTTGTACGCACTTGGACGCACGATTTTACAAGGTGATGTTTCTATGAACAGTCGTTTGTTTATCAACGGTGATGTATCTATGAATTCTCGTTTGTTTGTTGCGAGCGATGTTATTATAACAGGTAGATTAAACGTTCAACAGTATACTCAAACAAATATAATTTATACAAATGTTACATCAACAAATTATAATTTGGTAGTAGCAGAAGACATATCTCTTAATGGAAGTATTTATGTACAAGGAGAAACAATTCAACAGGGTGATGTTTCAATGAACAGCCGTTTGTTTATTAATGGGGATGTCTCCATGAATTCAAGATTATTTGTAGAGAGCGATGTGTCAATGAATGCTCGTTTGTTTGTCTCTGAGGACGTTTCATTGAATGCTAACTTATATGCGCTTGGACGAACAATTCAACAGGGTGATGTTTCAATGAACAGTCGTTTGTTTATTAATGGGGATGTCTCCATGAATTCAAGATTATTTGTAGAGAGCGATGTATCAATGAATGCTCGTTTGTTTGTCTCTGAGGACGTTTCGTTGAATGCTAACTTATATGCGCTTGGACGAACAATTCAACAGGGTGATGTTTCAATGAACAGCCGTTTGTTTATTAATGGGGATGTCTCCATGAATTCAAGATTATTTGTAGAGAGCGATGTATCAATGAATGCCAGATTATTTGTATCAGGAGATGTTTCATTTAACAGTAACGTATTTGTTGCCGGGGATATTTCATTCTGTGGCATCTTATACTCACCAAATGAAAGTATTCCTATTAGTGCTATTATTGGAATATATGAAACAGAAAATATGAACGGAGATGTAAACCCACAATATCCACCATATCCCAGTTGGCCAAAAGGTCCACAAGGTCCACAAGGTCCACAAGGTCCACAAGGTCCACAAGGACAACCAGCACCACCAGGAATCGTCATAACATATCCAAATGTAATGATGGATGGAAATTTATACGTTTATAATGACGTATCTTTTAATTCCCGATTATTTGTTGAAAGCGATGTATCATTAAATGCCAGATTATTTGTATCTGGAGATGCTTCGTTTAATAGTAATTTGTATACACTTGGTCGTACTATCAATCAAGGTGATGTTTCAATGAACTCTAGATTATTTGTGAACGGCGACGTTTCTATGAACAGCAGGCTCTTTGTGAACAGTGATGTTTCAATGAACGCCAGATTATTTGTAGCCAATGATGTATCATTAAATAAAAACTTTTACGTATTTGGTCGCGGGATTGTTCAAGGCGATGTTTCTATGAATTCCAGATTGTTTGTAAATGGAGATGTCTCTATGAACAGTCGTTTGTTTGTAACTAGCGATGTTTCTTTAGGAGCACGGTTATTTGTAGCCAATGATGTATCCTTTAGTAGAAACGTCTATGTTTTAGGTCGTGGAATTATCCAAGGTGATGTTTCCATGAATTCGCGTTTATTTGTAAACGGTGATGTTTCATTAAATTCAAGATTATTTGTAACTAGCGACGTTTCTTTAGGTGCGCGTTTGTTTGTTTCTGGCGATGCTTCATTAAATGGTAATCTATATGTTTTTGGACAAACAATACTTGAAGGTGATGTTTCAATGAATTCTAATATGGTTATAAATGGAAATGTTACAGCAAATTCTAATATGTTTATGGAATACGGATACCTTTTCCAATGGTAATTTGATTTAGGGGGGGGGGATAAGTATTAGCATTATGTTTAGTAAAATAATATGTTACATATTTTTTTCACATATTATTATATAAATGTCTTGGTTAGAGTTTCCCGACGAGTCTAACAAAATCAAACAGGTCTATGTTAAGGGTTTCGTTGACGTTAGTGGTGGGGACATTATTAATAGAACTGGCGATTTAATAATACACAATGACTCTTCGTTAAATAATCGCTTGTTTGTTTGCAACGACACATCTTTAAACGGCAACGTTTATTCTCTAGGTCGTTCTATTCAGCAAGGTGATGTTTCCATGAATTCGCGTTTGTTTATTAATGGTGATGTTTCAATGAACAGTCGTTTGTTTGTATCTAGCGATGTTTCCTTGAACAAGCGTTTATTTGTTTCAAACGACGTTTCTCTGAATGCTAATCTTTATGCTTTAGGACGTACTATCCAGCAAGGTGATGTCTCTATGAACTCACGTCTTTTTGTGAATGGTGATGTCTCAATGAACAGTCGTTTGTTTGTATCTAGCGATGTTTCATTGAACAAGCGTTTGTTTGTATCCGATGATGTTTCTTTGAATGCTAATTTATATGCTCTTGGACGCACCATCCAGCAGGGTGATGTATCTATGAATAGCCGCCTATTTGTTAACGGTGATGTGTCAATGAATAGCCGTTTGTTTGTATCTAGTGATGTTTCTATGAATGCCCGTTTGTTTGTTTCTGAGGATGTATCTTTAAATGCTAATCTTTATGCTCTCGGACGTACTATCCAGCAAGGCGATGTCTCTATGAACTCACGTCTTTTTGTTAACGGTGACGTTTCCATGAACTCTCGTTTGTTTGTATCTAGCGATGTTTCATTGAACAAGCGTTTGTTTGTATCCGATGATGTTTCTTTGAATGCTAATTTGTATGCTCTTGGTCGTACCATTCAACAAGGCGATGTTTCTATGAATAGCCGCCTATTTGTTAATGGTGATGTCTCAATGAACTCACGTCTTTTTGTCACAAGTGATGTATCATTGAACCAACGTTTATTTGTATCTGAGGATGTTTCATTAAATGCTAATTTGTATGCTCTCGGACGCACAATTCAGCAAGGTGATGTATCAATGAATAGCCGACTCTTTATTAATGGAGATGTATCAATGAATTCCCGTTTGTTTGTCACTAGCGATGTATCATTTGGTGGTCGTTTATTCGTAGGTAATGATGTATTCATTAATGGGCGTTTAAATGTATTACAATATACAGAAAGGAACGTTCTTTATACTAACGTTACTACAACACAATATACATTAATTGTTGCCGAGGATATGTCATTAAACGGAAGATTAAATGTTGACTTTGATGTATCATTAAACGACCGTTTGTTTGTATCAAATGATGTATCTTTAAACGCTAATCTTTATGCAATGGGTCGTACTGTTCAACAAGGCGATGTTTCTATGAATTCACGTCTTTTTGTTAACGGTGATGTTTCATTAAATAGCCGTTTGTTTGTTACAAGTGATGTTTCAATGAATGCTCGTTTGTTTGTATCAGAGGATGTTTCATTGAACGCTAATTTGTATGCTCTCGGACGCACCATTCAGCAAGGCGATGTCTCTATGAATTCTCGTTTATTTGTAAACGGTGATGTCTCTATGAATAGCCGTCTCTTTGTATCAAGTGATGTTTCAATGAACAAGCGATTATTTGTTTCAGATGATGTTTCATTGAACGCTAATTTGTATGCACTCGGGCGCACTATCCAACAAGGTGATGTTTCCATGAACAGTCGCTTGTTTGTAAATGGTGATGTTTCCATGAATAGCCGTTTGTTTGTAAGTAGCGATGTATCCATGAATGCTCGTTTATTCGTATCTGAAGATGTGTCATTAAACGCTAATCTCTATGCAATTGGTCGTACCATTCAGCAAGGCGATGTTTCAATGAACTCACGTTTGTTTGTAAACGGAGATGTTTCCATGAACAGTCGTTTGTTTATTACAAGTGACGTATCCATGAATGCACGTTTGTTTGTTTCCGAAGATGTTTCTTTGAATGCTAATCTGTATGCTATTGGTCGTACAATTCAACAAGGTGATGTTTCAATGAACTCACGTCTTTTTGTTAATGGTGATGTCTCCATGAACAGTCGCTTGTTTGTAATGAGCGATGTCTCTATGAATGCTCGTTTGTTTGTATCTAACGATGTCTCCTTAAATGCGAATTTGTATGCCATTGGTCGCACAATCCAACAAGGCGATGTTTCAATGAACAGTCGTCTTTTTGTGAATGGCGATGTATCTATGAACAGTCGTTTGTTTGTAACAAGTGATGTATCAATGAATGCTCGTTTGTTTGTATCTGAGGATGTTTCATTGAATGCTAATTTGTATGCACTTGGTCGCACAATCCAAGAAGGCGATGTTTCCATGAACTCACGTCTTTTTGTTAACGGTGATGTTTCCATGAATTCTCGTTTATTTGTAATGAGCGATGTCTCCATGAATGCTCGCTTGTTTGTATCTGAGGATGTTTCATTGAATGCTAATTTGTATGCACTTGGTCGCACAATCCAACAAGGTGATGTTTCAATGAACTCTCGTCTATTTGTTAACGGTGATGTTTCAATGAACTCTCGTCTCTTTGTAACTAGTGATGTTTCTATGAATGCTCGTTTGTTTGTATCAGAGGATGTTTCATTAAATGCTAATTTCTATACTCTTGGACAGAGTATTCTACAAGGCGACGTATCAATAAACAGTCGCCTTTTTATCAACGGGGATGTCTCTATGAACTCAAGATTATTTGTGGGGGCTGATGTAGTTATTGCTGGTAGATTATACGTTCAACAATATTCACAAGAGAATATAGTTTACACTAATGTAGCACTTATAGTTCGTGAGGATATTTCATTAAACGGTGATTTGTTTGTTAGAGACGATGTCTCAATGAATTCTCGCATATTTGTAGGCGATGATGCTTCATTTAATGCTAATGTATATGCATTTGGACGCACAATTTTACAAGGAGATGTATCCATGAATTCCCGTCTATTTGTGAATGGAGATGTTTCCATGAACTCACGCCTCTTTGTAACAAGCGATGTTTCCATGAGTGCTAGATTGTTCGTATCCGAGGATGTTTCATTAAATGCTAATCTTTATGCTCTTGGTCGCACCATTCAGCAAGGCGATGTCTCAATGAACAGCCGTCTTTTCGTAAATGGTGATGTTTCCATGAACAGTCGTCTTTTCATAGCTAGCGATGTTTCATTAAGTGGAAAGTTTTACGCAAGGGATATTCAGTTTGATGAAGAGGGTTTTACTCTCTTTACATTTACTGCTCATCCTCTTACTGGTCCAAATGGTTATTACTTACCTGATCTTCCTTAAAATATAAAAATGAATTTGGATACTATAGGACAAAACATAGTACATAACATATAATATAATAACGCATACATTTAGTAATCCAAATGCGGAATAGATATTTTTATAATTTAAAAATATCTAGTACGATTGTTATTATAGACAATAAAATAAAAATAGTTATTTATTTTCGCATCCTTATTATATAAATGTCTGGTTGGTTAACAAATTCCACCAACTCTAACAAATTCAAGCAAATATACGTCAAGGGATTTATTGACGTTAGTGGAGGTGACATTATTAATAGAACAGGGAATTTAATTATACAAAACGATGTGTCTTTAAACAACAGACTATTTGTTTCAAATGATACATCATTGAATGGAAATCTGTATGTTCGTGGTAAAACAGTTTTGCAAGGCGACGTTTCTATAAACTCTGATGTGATACTTGATAAAGATCTTACTGTAAAGGGTCGTTTAAACGTTCAGAGTTATACTCAATCTAATATTATTTATACTAATGTTACAAGCACTGATTACTCTTTAATTATAGCAGAGGATTTATCATTAAATGGAAGATTAAATATTGAAGGTGATGTCTCTATGAATGCAGGATTATCTATTAATGGTGATGTTTCTATGAATAGTCGTTTGTGTGTAACAAATGATGTATCTTTAAATGCTAGATTATATGTTGGTAATGATATTATTATTACTGGAAACATTATACCAACCACTGGAAGTATTTATAATTTAGGTTCGCCTGAACTACCATTTGCATCAGCTTATTTAAATGCAAATACAATTTTTATGGTACATCCAGAAACAGGTTCAACCGCATCATTATCAGTATCAGAAAGTGGCTCTCTAAATATTGTTTCCTACGCTGATGCTGCTTCTGCTACTGCAGGTGCTGCTGAAATTGCAAGAGCTACTGCTGCAGGTGAAGAACCAGACCCTAATGTTCCAGTTAAAGAATTTGTTGCTATGTTTAATGGAAATGTTGGAATAGGTGTGCCACATGAAGAAACTGCAGCAACATTGGATGTGTCAGGAACTACTACATTTTTCGGAGATGTTTCTATGAATTCTAGATTATACATTACAGATGATGTTTCTATGAACAGTCGTCTATTTGTATCCAACGACGTTTCATTTAATAGTAATCTATTTGTTCTTGGGAAAACAATTATGGAAGGAGATTTATCATTAAATTCGCGATTATTTATAAATTCGCAGGTGAGTTCAACAAAAGATGCACTAATAAATGGTATAACTGTAGGAACGGGACCAGGTAATATAGAAACAAATACTGTATTGGGTAGTCAAGCACTATATAGCAACCAAGAAGGAAGTAGTTCAGTCGCGATCGGAGATCAAGCACTATATGATAGCATAAATTCGTCATCAAATACAGCAATAGGATTTAATTCTTTAAAGGCAACAAGGAATGGTTCAAATAACACGGCCATAGGATTTCAATCAGGTTCATTCAATACTGATGGTCAGTATTTGACGTTTGTTGGATGCAATTCTAATACAAATAATAACCAACAAGAAAATGTCGCGAAAGTATATTCAAAGTCAACAGCGATAGGTGTAAATTCAGTTATTACTGGTAATAATCAATTAGTATTAGGTTCAACTGACACATTTGATACGCGCGTATACGGTAATGTCTATTTTATGGGTGATATATCAGGTGTAGCCGAATCAATACGATCAACACAGATTAAATACTTAGACGGGTCTATCCCAGCAACTGCTTTATCTGGTTCAATTGTTTCAGAAAATAGTACATTATTAGGAGATACAACACTTGCAGCAAGATTATTTGTGGGTGGAGACGTATCGTCAAATAAAAACTTAAGTCTTGGTGGTAATTTAATTGTAGGGGGGGCAGTTAATGTTAGAGGTAATGTAGATTTTTCGGGGAATTTTACAGTTGATTCTATTAATAATATGTTGACATTCGTAAGCTACATTAAAATTAAAGTTTTAAAACCAATATCTTCAACAACTCAGGTTGATTTAAATAACTCATGGACCAATTTATCAGTTCAAGTTTCTAGCACAGATTATTCAAATAAACAGTGGTCCAAATCTCTTTTATCTACTGATGGGCAATATGTTATTATGTATAATAATACCGACAAGGGAATCTATAAAACAAACAATTTTTTTACAACATGGAATTTTATTAATCTTACGTCAATAATAAACACAGACCAAATTGGCATGATATCTATGTCTTATAATGGAAAATACGTAATAATTGGAACAGATAATTATTTATTATATTCTTCTGATTTTGGTAATACTTACAATGACTACGCTTCAGGAAAAGCAATTGTAAATGCAACCTCTAATCCACAGTCGTTTTTAAGAACAATTGCAATAACTGGAAACGGAGAATATATTTTCGCAGGAGGGTCTAGCAGTGCGTTATATATATCCAGATATAGTGATAGTTTAACTACTATTAACAACAGTGGATCAGGTGTATTATCAGCGAACACAAAAGAAACCTGGAAATTTATCTCCGCTTCATTCTCTGGAAATACAGTAATAGCAATATCCGAAACTTATGTACTTATTACTCATATTGATAATGCTACTAATTATACACAAAGAGCATGGGTCAATATTACATCATCTATAACTAGCTACAACGCATTAGCTACTATAAAAGATGTAAAAGTTTCTAGCAGTGGATCTAATATTTATATTGCCACAAATACTGGTATAATTAAATCTACAAACGCTGGTTCAACATGGTCAAAAGTATTTGCAGAATATTCTGTAACATCTATTTCTACAAGTATTTATTCAGGTGTTGTGACAGGTACTGCAACTATTTTTACTAATACAAATAAATTCACCATTGCATCAGTATTATCTGGTTCTCTTTCTGCAATTTCAGTTGGTAGTACAATTACTGACACAGATAATACTATACCAAGCGGGACAACGATTACTGGTTACAATACAAAAACAAACGTTATTACAATTAGTAACTATACTACGGGTAATTCTTCGTCAACAGAAATAACAATTACTTCAAACTTATCTGGTTCAGATATTGATGGAAAATTTGTTTATGCAACAATTAGCGGTGCAAATAAAATCTATGTATCTACTGACTATGCCACGACTTTTAACCAAGTAACGTCATCAAGTTCAGAATTAACTTATACTAATATTGCAGTAAACGGAACAGCAACTACTTCTATTGCTATTACAAATGGTTCAAGTCATTCGCCTTATAATCAAACTACTGTGGTAACTAATAATACTGATGCTTACATAGAACTTGAAGTTCCTGGTGACGGATCTCAGTTTTTATTAAACAAAGATGCCAGAATTAAAGGTAATGTAAATATTGACGATGATACATCAATTGGTGGAATTGTTAAAATAGACAACGATGTTACTTTGCAATCTAGACTATTTATTTATGATGACGTGTCGCTTAATAATGATTTTTATGTTAATAAACAAACAATATTACAAGGAGATGTTTCCATGAATTCCCGTTTGTTTGTTTCTAGTGATGTTTCTATGAATGGAAACACTTATATTAACGGTAAGACAATATTGAACCGTGATGTTTCAATGAACAATCGTTTGTTTGTAGAAAGTGATGTTTCATTTAATACGAATCTTTATGTAGCTGGAAAAACCATTTTACAAGGAGATGTTTCTATGAACAGTCGTTTGTTTATTAATGGTGATGTATCCATGAATTCTCGTTTGTTTGTATCTAGTGATGTGTCATTAAACAAAAGATTATTTGTTTCAGATGATGTATCATTGAATGCAAATTTATACACCAATGGTCGCACAGTTTTACAAGGAGATGTTTCTTTGAACAGTCGTATGTTTATTAACGGTGATGTATCCATGAATTCTCGTTTGTTTGTATCTAGTGATGTGTCATTAAATAAGAGATTATTTGTTTCAGATGATGTATCATTGAATGCAAATTTATACGCCAATGGTCGCACAGTTTTACAAGGAGATGTTTCTTTGAACAGTCGTATGTTTATTAACGGTGATGTATCCATGAATTCTCGTTTGTTTGTCTCTAGTGATGTGTCATTAAATAAGAGATTATTTGTTTCAGATGATGTATCATTGAATGCAAATTTATACGCCAATGGTCGTACGGTTTTACAAGGAGATGTTTCTATGAACAGTCGTTTGTTTATTAATGGTGATGTATCCATGAATTCTCGTTTGTTTGTATCTAGTGATGTGTCATTAAACAAAAGATTATTTGTTTCTGAAGACGTTTCATTAAATGCTAATTTGTACGCACTTGGACGCACGATTTTACAAGGAGATGTTTCTTTGAACAGTCGTATGTTTATTAACGGTGATGTATCCATGAATTCTCGTTTGTTTGTCTCTAGCGATGTGTCATTAAATAAGAGATTATTTGTTTCAGATGATGTATCATTGAATGCAAATTTGTATGCCAATGGTTGTACGGTTTTACAAGGAGATGTTTCTTTGAACAGTCGTATGTTTATTAATGGTGATGTTTCAATGAATTCTTCTTTGACTGTAGAGGGAGATGTTTCGTTTGGTTCCCATTTATTCGTAGGAAACGATTTAACAATAGTTGGTCGTTTAAATGTTTTTCAATATACAAATAATAACGTCATTTATACCAATGTAACTACAACTAACTACACTTTAATTGTTGCCGAAGATATGTCACTTAATGGTCGTTTAAACGTAAATTATGATGCGTCTTTAAATCAACGTCTATTTGTTGGCTCTGATGTATCATTCAGTGGAAACATGTATACATTAGGTAACACGGTTCAACAGGGTGATGTTTCAATGAATTCCAGACTTTTTGTAAAAGGTGATGTTTCAATGAATTCCAGACTTTTTGTTAATAGCGATGTATCCTTTGGTTCCCGTTTATTTGTTAGTACAGATGTTTCGTTCGGCAATAATTTATTTACGGGTGGTCGTACCATTTTACAAGGTGATGTTTCTACGAACAGTCGTTTGTTTGTTAACGGCGATGTTTCAATGAATTCTAGACTTTTTGTAACTAGTGATGTATCCTTTGGTTCACGTTTATTTGTTACTACAGATGTTTCATTCGGCAATAATTTGTATGCAGGTGGCTGCACTATTTTACAAGGTGATGTATCTATGAATAACCGTTTGTTTGTAAATAATGATGTTTCTATGAATGCCAACATATATGCTTCTGGAAAAACCATTTTACAAGGTGATGTCTCAATGAATTCCCGATTATTTATTAATGGAGATGTCTCAATGAACAACCGCCTGTTTGTTTCTAATGATGTTTCTATGAATGCTAATGTTTATACATTAGGTCGCACAGTTTTACAAGGCGATGTTTCAATGAATTCACGTATATTTATTAACGGAGATGTTTCAATGAACAGTCGTTTGTTTGTATCTAGTGATGTATCATTTGGCTCTCGTATGTTTGTAACATCAGATGTTTCATTAAATTCTAACCTTTATGTATTTGGTCGCACAGTTTTACAAGGTGATGTATCAATAAATTCACGCCTTTTTATAAACGGTGATGTTTCTATGAACAGTCGTTTGTTTATTAGTAGTGATGTTTCAATGAATGGTCGTTTATTTGTAGGAAGCGATATTTATGTAACTGGAAACATATTACCAACAACAGCTAATTCTTTTAATTTGGGCTCTGCTAGTAACCCTTTCAAATCATTATATTTAAGTCCACAAACCATTTTCTTAACCGATGGAAAAGACCCTACAAAAGATGGAACCATTTCATTAAATCAAACTACAGGTTCACTTGATATTAGTGCGAACGGATTTGTTAAATCATCTGTTATGAGTTTAAATGGAAACGTTGCGTTGGGTAAACCTATACCAACAACAACATTGGATGTTTCAGGTGGATTCACAATGTTAGGAGATACGTCAATGAATGGTCGCCTATTTATTGCAGGAGATGTTTCTATGGGTTCAAGATTATTTATTGGTTCAGATGCGTCATTCAGTAATAATATGTTTACATTGGGGCGTAGTATAATGCAAGGTGATGTTTCCATGAATTCCCGCCTTTTTGTGAATGGCGATGTATCTATGAATAGTCGTTTGTTTGTTACCAGCGATGTATCATTTGGTTCTCGTATGTTTATAACTAGCGATGTTTCTTTCAACGCAAATCTTTATACAGCCGGACGAACCATTTTACAAGGTGATGTATCAATGAACAGTCGTTTGTTTATCAATGGTGATGTCTCTATGAACTCCAGACTTTTTGTGACTAGTGATGTATCATTTGGGTCACGCATGTTCGTTGGGTCAGATATCATTGCAAGTAACAGATTGTTCTTAATATCGGATGCCTCTATGACTAACTTATATGCATCTGGACGTACTATTTTACAAGGTGATGTTTCTATGAACAGTAGTTTGTTTATTAATGGTGATGTATCAATGAATAGTCGTTTATTTGTTGCAAATGATGTATCATTTGGTTCCCGTATGTTCGTAGGAAGTGATATTATTGCTAGTAATCGTTTGTTCTTAACATCAGATGCTTCAATGACCAATTTATATGCTGCTGGACGAACCATTTTACAAGGAGATGTCTCTATGAACAGTCGTTTGGTTATTAATGGTGACGTTTCCATGAATGCTCGTTTATTCGTTGGTAATGATGTCATGATTTATGGCCGTTTAAGTGTTTTTGAGTACAATAATAACGCAGTTTTTTATACTAACGTTACTACAACAAACTATACATTAATTATTGCAGAAGATATATCATTAAATGGTCGTTTAAATGTAAATTATGACGCCTCGTTAAATGCGCGTTTATTTGTAGGTTCAGATGCTTCGTTTTCTAGTAATCTGTACACTGGGGCTCGTACTATTTTACAAGGAGATGTCTCTATGAACTCCCGTTTGTTTATTAATGGAGATGTATCAATGAACAGTCGTTTGTTTGTTACAAGTGATGTATCATTTGGTTCCCGTATGTTCGTAGGAAGTGATATTATTGCTAGTAATCGTTTGTTCTTAACAGCTGATGCTTCAATGACCAATTTATATACAGCTGGACGTACTATTTTACAAGGAGATGTCTCTATGAACTCCCGTTTGTTTATTAATGGAGATGTTACATTGAATTCAAGATTGTTTTTACCAACAACATCATCAATTGTAGCTGGAGGTGTAGTTTTTAACACTACAAATACATTGTTTTCTACTGATGTTATCATAAATAATGCTAGCTTATTCGTTACTAATGATGTTTCTATGAATTCAAGATTATTTTTGACAAGTGATGCTTCATTTGGTGCACGTTTATTTATTGGTTCAGATGCTTCTTTCAATAACAACGTATACGCTGGTGGTCGCACTATTTTACAAGGAGATGTTTCCATGAACAGTCGTTTGTTTATAAATGGTGATGTTTCTATGAACAGTCGTTTGTTTGTTACAAGTGATGTATCATTTGGTTCCCGTATGTTCGTAGGGTCAGACATTATTGCGAATAACCGTTTATTCTTAACATCAGATGCTTCAATGACCAATTTATATACAGCTGGACGCACTATTTTACAAGGTGACATTTCTATGAATTCACGCCTATTTGTTAACGGTGATGTTTCCATGAACAGTCGTTTGTTTGTTACAAGTGATGTATCATTTGGTTCACGTTTATTTATTAATGGTGATGTCTCCATGAATAGTCGTTTATTTGTTACAAGTGATGTATCATTTGGGTCACGCATGTTCGTAGGAAGTGATATTATAGCTAGTAACAGATTGTTTTTAACATCGGATGCTTCTTTTGGTAATAATTTATATGCTTGTGGTAGCACCATTTTACAAGGTGATGTATCAATGAATAGTCGTTTGTTTATTAACGGTGATGTATCAATGAATTCTCGCTTGTTTGTTACTAGTGATGTATCATTTGGGTCACGCATGTTCGTAGGAAGTGATATTATAGCTAGTAACAGATTGTTTTTGACATCTGATGCTTCTTTTGGTAATAATTTATATACTGCTGGCCGAACTATTTTACAAGGTGATGTATCAATGAACAGTCGTTTGTTTATAAATGGTGATGTATCAATGAATTCTCGTTTATTTGTTACCAGTGATGTATCATTTGGGTCACGCATGTTCGTAGGAAGTGATATTATAGCTAGTAACAGATTGTTTTTGACATCTGATGCTTCTTTTGGTAATAATTTATATGCTGCTGGCCGAACTATTTTACAAGGTGATGTATCAATGAATAGTCGTTTATTTATAAATGGTGATGTATCAATGAATTCTCGTTTATTTGTTACAAGCGATGTATCATTCGGTGCTCGTTTATTTGTTGGTAACGATGTCTTTATTACTGGTCGCCTCAATGTTTTTCAATACACAAATAACAATATTATTTATACCAATGTAACCAATACTAATTATACATTAATAGTTGCCGAAGATATGTCATTAAATGGTCGTTTGAATGTAAATTACGATGCCTCATTAAATGCTCGTTTATTTGTTGGTTCTGATGCTTCTTTTACTAGTAATTTGTTTGTTGGTGGACGAACCATTTTACAAGGCGATGTTTCTATGAATTCTAGTCTTTTTATTAACGGTGATGTATCTATGAATTCTCGTCTATCTGTAAAAGGAGATTTATCATTAAATGGTTCCATGTCTGTTACTGGAAACGTTTTGATAAATGGTCTTTTGTTTGCAAATTATCCAAATAGTAGTATTCCGGTTAGTGCCGTTATAGGCGGTGGTCCAACGGGACCAACAGGTTCACAAGGTAGTGTTGGCCCGCAAGGGTTTGTCGGTTCGCAAGGGTTCGTTGGTTCACAAGGTTCTGTTGGCCCGCAAGGGTTCGTTGGTTCACAAGGATCTGTTGGCCCACAGGGCTTCGTTGGTTCACAAGGATCTGTTGGCCCACAGGGCTTCGTTGGTTCACAAGGATCTGTTGGCCCACAGGGCTTCGTTGGTTCACAAGGATCTGTTGGTTCACAAGGGTTCGTTGGTTCACAAGGGTTCGTTGGTTCACAAGGTTCTGTTGGTTCGCAAGGATCTGTTGGCCCACAAGGGTTCGTTGGTTCACAGGGGTTCGTTGGTTCACAGGGTTCCGTTGGTTCACAAGGTTCTGATGGTCCACAGGGGTTAGTTGGTTCACAAGGGTTCGTTGGTTCACAAGGCTCTGTTGGCCCACAGGGGTTAGTTGGTTCACAAGGTTCTCTTGGCCCACAGGGGTTAGTTGGTTCACAAGGTTCTGTTGGCCCGCAAGGGTTCGTTGGTTCACAAGGCTCTGTTGGCCCACAGGGGTTAGTTGGTTCACAAGGTTCTCTTGGCCCACAAGGTCCAAGTGGGCCGGGAGCAAACCAAACTTTAAACACCACAAGTGATGTTTTATTTAGTTCATTGCAAATAACTAATGATATTTCATTAAATTCCCGTCTTTTTATTAATGGTGATGTCTCAATGAACAATCGGTTATTTGTTTCAGGCGATGCTTCCATGAATGGAAACTTATATACTTTTGGACGTAGCATATTGCATGGTGATGTTTCTATGAATTCCCGTTTGTCTGTACAAGGAGATGTCTCATTAAATGGTCGTATTTTCTTACCTCTGGGTGGTAGTATTTATGTTGGAGGCGCGTTATTTACAGGTGGTAGTAGTATTAGCGTTTTAAATGATATTTCTATGGCTTCTCGGTTATTTGTCTATAGCGATGTTTCTATGGGAGGAAGACTATACATTATGAACGATGTTTCTATGAACAATCGTTTGTTTGTCTCCGGTGATGTTTCTATGAATGGTAATCTTTACGTTGCAAATAAAGTTGGGTTTGGAGTTTCAGGATCCATTTATAATTTGGATGTTAGTGGAACTTCCAATTTCCGTGGTACGGTGAATCCTATGACGTTAATTGATGGGTCTGTATTGTTGACAAATGCACCTCCCTTGGATTTTTATAATTTTGCAACTAATTGGAGACAATCTAATTCTATAACTTCTACTAATTGGAAATGGATTGCAATGAGCGCAAATGGCCAATACCAATCAGCTGCTGTGTTTCTTGGTTCAATATATTATTCTAGTAATTACGGATTAAGTTGGATACAATCTAATTCTGGACTCAGAGGTTGGCAAGTAACTGTTATGAGCGCAAATGGCAAATATCAAACAGCTACTTCTAATGATAACACTGCTTATTCTACTGATTATGGTGTAAATTGGACATCAGTCATTATTGCAGGTGTACAATCATTTTATGGAGCTGGTATGAGTGCAACTGGCCAATATCAAACAGTTGCCAAACAAAATGGTTACATTTATTATTCTACTGATTATGGTCTAAATTGGACACAATCTAATTCTGGGTTAGGAAGTTGGAATTTTATGGCAGTAAGTGCAACTGGACAATATCAAACAATTACTGTGTATGGTGGTAACATTTATTATTCTACTGATTATGGTGTAAATTGGACGCAATCCAATAGCGGTGCAACATCAAATTGGCAAGGAGTTTCTATGAGCGCATCTGGGCAATATCAAATTGCTGGTCATAGCACTAAGATTGTTTATTCTACTAATTATGGTGTAAATTGGACACAATCTACTAATGGATTAGGAAAATGGGTATCTATGAGTGCAAACGGACAATATTGTGTCGCATGCAATGAAACCACTACTGTTTATTATTCTACTACGTTTGGTGTCTCGTGGGTTTCTGTAACAGCACCAGCGAATTTATCCTTTGTAAAAATAAACGGAAATGGTCAATATGTATCCGCTACTTCAAGTACATATATTTACTTATATACAACACCTTATGCTAATTTGGCGGTTAGTAATGGAGCAGTTTTGGGCGGTGATGTTTCTATGAACTCACGTCTTTTTATTAATGGTGATGTCTCTATGAACAGCAGATTATTCGTAACAAGTGACGCTTCTTTTGGTGCTCGGTTATTTGTTTCAGACGATGTTTCCATGAATGGAAACTTATATACTTTTGGACGTAGCATATTGAATGGTGATGTATCTATGAACAACAAATTATTTGTTGGTAATGACCTTATTGTAACCGGTCGTCTCAATGTTTTTCAATACACAAATAACAATATTATTTATACCAATGTAACCAATACTAATTATACATTAATAGTTGCCGAAGATATGTCATTAAACGGTCGTTTGAATGTAAATTACGATGCATCTCTTAATGCTCGTTTATTTGTTGGTTCTGATGCTTCTTTTACTAGCAATATGTTTGTTGGTGGTAGAAGTATTTTACAAGGCGATGTTTCTATGAATTCCCGCTTGTCTGTACAAGGAGATGTTTCATTAAATGGTCGCATTTTCTTACCCATTGGTGGTAAGATTTATGTTGGAGGTGAGTTATTTTCAGGTGGTAGTAGCATTAGTATTTTTAATGATATTTCTATGGCTTCTCGGTTATTTGTCTATAGCGATGTTTCTATGGGAGGAAGATTATGCGTTATTAATGATGTTTCTATGAACAACAGATTGTTTGTTGGCAGTGATGTTTCAATGAATGGTAATTTGTATACTGCGGGTCGCAGCATATTAAACGGCGATGTTTCCATGAACTCCCGCTTGTCCGTACAAGGCGATGTTTCATTAAATGGCCGCATATTTATGCCAACTGGATCAACAATTTATATAGGAGGTGTAAGTGTTGGTTCTTCTTCATCTACAAGTAGTACTACTTCTGATACATGGAGTCTTACTAATGTAATTAATGCACCACCAGCTGTTTCATTTGTATCTGGTCTTACACCAACATCAACTACTATAATAATCGCATGGACATATCCTACTCAAATAAACACAGGTCTATTCACAACGCCTTTACCATTATTAAATTCATTAAGTGTTAAATTAACATATTTTAATGGTGCAATCGTTGGACCTATTAATATTTTAGATAACGTTAGTACTTCAAATTACATAAGCAGTGTCCCATCAAATACAAACAGTACAGCAATAACCGCTATTATATTAACAAATAATTCTTCGGCAACAACTGGATATGGCACAACAACTTTAACAAGTCCTACTCGTTACGCATATACTTATCGCGAGACTGGATTAAGCAGTTTATCAAGCTCTACTAACAATAGTTTAAGTGTATTTTATAGTAATAACAACACAACTTCTACTAGTGGTTCGCTTTCTACTATTACTTTTACTAGTTTTAGTGCACCTGGCGTTCCTGGACAAGTCCAAACATTATCATTCCAGACTAGCGCTGCATCCGCTTTTCAAAGCACTTTTACTGTTGTATTTCAATATTACCCACCCACGCAATCAGATACAACTAATAGTATTGTAACAAGTCCTACAGCACCTATTGGCAATTATTTAATTTTGTACACAACAGCTGGATGTAGTTTTAAATATTTAGGAGCAACTCCTCATAGTGTAAGTACACCAGTAGGGGCTACATCAACAAGTTCATCAACACCCGACACACAGTCATTTAATAATTTATACCCAGATTCCCCATATACATTCACAATTTCTGCAAAAAACACTACATCAAATACTGGTTATGGAACAACAATAACTAATAGTTTTACAACAACTAGTATAAATCCTAGATCAGTTCCTACATCAATTACATTTCCAACAAGTACATATACTACAACAAACGCATATAGAACGTCAGATACTAATCCGCAAATCTTTTCCGTATATTTTGGTACTGGTACATTATCAAATTGGGCAAGTAATGCAATTGTTTTACCTATTAATAGTGTTACTACACGTGGTGCAAATACGGCTGCGGCAGCAAGTTATACTTTAAGTGCAAATATAAACGGTTTAAGTAGTGCTTCTGTTACGTATGGCGGATTTGGTACCACACAACCTAGTAATGGAACAAGTACGGCAATAACAATAACAACTGGATCAATCACAGATTCTTATTCTACTACAGGTTATACGGGATTTTATGCACAATCTAGCAATACCATAACTATAATAGGAAGTGCTTTAGTTGCAAGTGGTACACAAAATGCATTAAATATAAATCAAACCCAAGCTGGTGGTATTACAATATCTCAATTTAGTTTTAACTATTATTTTGATACTTATGCTACACCATCATTTACATCTGGTGGTTTTACTACTGCACTTCATAGTGACAGTAACTCTATGCAAATATGTGGAATATATATATTATATGGAACATCTAAATTAACTGCTACAACAACAGTGTCAAATTTAGGTAATTATTTCTATAATTCAACAAGAATTTTACAATACGGTGGAACTACTACTACTACTGAAGTTGGAATTGGTAATATACCAGCTACTTCAAAAACTGGTGGAATTATTGCATCACCAGTTACTGTAACAAATAGTGGCCCTGCGGTAACTTATGCTACTAATAGTTATTCTACAACTATACCATCAATAACAGTAACAGCATACAATGCGGTTGGTGGAAACACCACAGCCTCATCATCGTCAATACTCGTTACATTTGACCAACCTTCATACCTTGCATCTACTAATTATGCTTCATCATTCGCAGGAGCAAGTTTAAGCACTAGTTTAGTTTATGGATATCGTGTTTATTCGGGGGTAGCTTTATCTGGAACGTATGTCCCTACTTATGCATTTAACACAACCAGTGGTACTTCATACACAACAACTCCTTTTCTTAATACATGGAGTTTAACAAACAGTACTAATACCAACGGTTACAACGGAACACAAGAATTATTATTTGCAGAGGGAGCTTTTAGAACTAGTGCCACAAACTACGCCAGAACATACGTAAATAACCAATATGTGTCAGGCACGGTAAATAGTGGTAGTGGACAAGTTGATTATTCCTCATTAACTAATGCAACTACTTTAACATTTAATTCAATTAAATATAGGTTTGTCACATTTGCATGGAAGATTCAATCTGGCACATATTCATTATTGACCTTAACATTAAATAATGTTACATCATTTAATCAATCCAATTCATTATTGTTTGCAGGAGATAGTTCAACGAAGATATTAATGGCTTACAGGATTGAAGACACAACTAGTAATTCTACCGTTATTATGAGTGGGTCGCCCGTAAATACATGGTGGATAAGTCTTAACGATAATGTTAGTAACGCTACTTACAATGCTGGTACACCAGCAGCATATAATGGTGTTGGAAGTGGTTCTGGAACTGGTCCTCAAATTATTCCAGGAACTAACTTACCTTATTATCCATCAACTATAGAAATAATTTACAGTGGTTCAACAGCTACAATAAATGCAGCTCTTACTACAACTCTTAATCCAACTATTACTGCAGTAGCTGATGCAAAGGTATGTGTCTATGTAAGAATTGGTTTACCAATGTCAATATCTTCTTGTAGTATTGGAAGTGTACAAGCTAAATTAAGTGCACCTTAAAACAATACTATTTAGGAAAGGAAATAAATAATGTTTAGTTTCTAATAAATTGTGTTTTTCTTAATTTTAATATAATATTGTATATTATATTACAATATGGCAGGAGCAGCAGCATTTTTAAGTTTTAAAACTGACATTCTTTATAAAAAATTTATTGGTGTTCCCGATTCAGGTCCAGGCACTCTACCATCTAACGAAGCAGGAATATCAAAAACTGCTGTAGTACCCAGTTTGCAAATTTACCAGCAACCTATACCTAGTACTCGGCCGGATGATTGGGTCCTGGATCAATTATTTAATTCTGCTACTGGCAATCCTAGTACTGCGGCATTTACTAAGATGGGCTTTCCTAGTATAACTACTGCACTTCGCAAATATAGTGCAGCTACAAATTATATTGTATATTATCAGTATATTCCATTAATCGGAACGAATTCCAGTCAATATACATCATTTTATTATAGCAGTACAGACGCTAATAATATTTTAAAATATGCTGTGCCAAGTAACTATGACGTGAACGCTAATACTTATAACGTTATTTCTTTATGGGGAAACGACGGCACTGCTATTCCTCCAACTGATCCTAATTATCCATGGATTTTTGACCCTGATTCGGGTGTAGTTACTTTTTATTATAATAGTTTGTTTAGTACTGCTCTTTATCCACCAATTATGAGTTTCATAAGATACGAAGGTGCATTGGGTATTCAAAACCTTTCAATTGATATTTCTATGAATAAAAAGCTTTCTGTTGGTGGTGATTTATCATTGAATGGTCGTTTATTTGCTTCTAGTAACATTTATTTACCCGCTGGTGGGAATGTTTATGTGGGAGGGGCAGTATTAAGTACTGGTGGTGGTGGCGGCGGCGGTGTTTTTGATGATATTTCTGCGAATGGGCGTTTATTCGTTGGAAATGATGCTTCTATGGGTGGTAATTTGTATCTTGTTGGTGGTATTACGCAAACCACGTCGGCTCCTACTGGTTTCTCATTAGATAATACTTTTTATACACGGTTATTTGTTAATAGTGATGTGAGTTTTAATGGGAATTTGTATACTTCTGGGCGCACAATTTTAAACGGTGATGTCTCTATGAATTCGCGGTTATATGTTGGTAGAAGTACTCAGTTTAATGATAGCATAACTATGACTTCTGGAACTGCGTCTAATAATTATAAAAATTTATATGGGAAAGCACCGCCACAGAATGTTTATTTGTCGTCCGTGTCGCCAAATACTACGAATGCTACTTCTAGTACGTGGATAAATAATAATATTACATGGACGGCGACTTCCACATCTGAGTCTTCAACAAGAGGGGCGTTTATATTATTTAATACTAATAATGCAGATGCTGGTTGGGCAGATAGTGGCAGCTATTCTAATACATCGCCTTATTCTTACACCGGAACCTCATTTTCTACAAATATAACTGGCATAGGAAGTATTGCAGGTAACTGGATCCAACTACAATCATCAGTTCCTATTATAATGAACAATTATTCATTCTATCAACTTACTGGTGGTGCCCAAGCACCTGGAACGTATTACATATGTGGGTCTAATGATAATAATGCATGGTATCCTTTGATAAAATCTGTCGCCACCGCAGTTGGTAATCAGACAAGTGTTTATACAATTCCTTCTGGGACTACATCTACAAGCGGAACAGTATCTAATATTACATATAATTCTTATGGTTATGGTTCAAATTCATATAATTATTTTAGACTAGTGATATCCAATCTTACTTCTACCGCAAACACTTATGCTGTTTTTTATGAATGGACACCTAATTTTTCTGTACCTAGTTCACCTGGTCCTAGCAGTGGTCTTTTATACATGGACGCATCTAATATTAATCAGATTGATGTATCTGGGTCACTTGGATTAATCAATTCCGCACCGACAATGACTGTGACGCCGAATACGACGGGCGTGACAGCATATACGTGGCAAAATAATAATGTGACTTGGGAAGCGAGGGCGAGTAGTACGTTTGGTGGTAGTAGTTCATATCAAGGGTTTTCTACTATTAACAATATTAATACTTTTGTATGGGTTACAAGTGCCGCTTCTTATACAGGAACCGGTGGGGCATACACCGGTCCTACAACAGCTAATTATACAACCGTAATACAAGGTGGTCCAGGAACTATTTATGGAGAATGGCTACAACTCCAATCTAGTGTTCCAGTAATTATGAATAGATATAATTTTAATTCTCAATATGGCGCTGCATCTTTTCAAGGAAGATTACCAAAAGTATATTATATTTGTGGTTCAAATGATGGTTCAACGTGGTTTCCTATACAATATGTAACTTTTACTTCAACTCCAGTAGCAAGTAGTACAGTGACGACTGCTTCACAACCAACTGCTACTTATACAATAAACACAATTACTACACAGCAAACACAAAATGCATCAACTTCTGTATATTGTTATTCTACTTCATTAAATGCTTATACTTATTTTAGACTTGTAGTGACTAGTGCTATATATACGAGTACATTAACTGGTGCATCAGCATTTACTGGAGACGGTTATCTCGCATTTTTTTGGTACCTCAATTTCAGTCCCGTCACATCCTCCGTATCCATGGCTCTAGATATTGGTGCACCTAATCAATTGAATGTGGGTGGGGCGATGAATGTGGCTGGGGCGCTAAGTGTGGCAGATCAGATACAATTTAGTTATACATCACTTCCTACTTTTTCATCAACATCGTTGGGATATATTATTACTGGTACTATCACAGGGGCAACCTTAACTGCTGGTACATTGGCAACTATATCATCAATTTCATTAACTGCTGGTGTATGGGCTATATCGTTTTCTGTATTATATACATCAAACCAATCAACAACAAGTGATTGCCTTATAGATTTATATAATAGTAGTGTTGCTTTATTACTTACACAATGCACAGGTGCTGGCTATCAAGCCGCACAAGGACCTAGGCAATTTGGACCTTATAGTTATATTTTATCAACAGCAGCCGCAACCATAAGTTTAAGGGGTAATCCATCTACAAACACAGCAATATCAGGAGTACCTTATAGTTTTTTAAGAGCAGTAAGAATAGCATAATGTATTTTTAAATTATTAGGTCAAATTGTATATTTAATGATAAAAAACAATATAATTTCAACCTTCAAACCAAAACCCAATCATCGTACTATCCCAAATCTCCCTCTAGCACAAGAGCACGTATTTCCATCTGTATATTAGGTGTTCAATGCGCGCATACACCCAGTTTTTATGTTTACGCTAGAGTTAGATAATTCATTAAGTTCAATAATCATCCATGGTTTTACAACAGATTTAAGTTCCAACCCAAAAAATATTATATATATCAAAAATATATATATATAATGAGCGTTTGGCCACCAGCAAATCTTGGAGCTTCAAATGTATTTAGACAAAGCTATTTCCCATCGTTTGTAGATATTTCTGGACAAACCATTATGAGAAATGATGTTTCTATGAACACACGGTTATTTGTTGGTGCTATAACTGCTTTAACTTATAATGGAGCAAAAATAACAACAGGTGGTAATAATATGGGTGTTGGAACTGATGTATTAAGTAATTTAACTACAGGTAGTAATAATACAGCAATCGGTAATGGTGCTTTAAATGCATTAACCACACAAAGCGGACTAGTTGCTATTGGACATAGTGCTTTAAATGCTAATACATCTGGAACTGCTAATACTGCCGTTGGTTATTTTGCTTTATATGCTAATTCAACTGGATATAATAATACTGCCTGTGGTTATGGTGCTTTAGATGCTAATACAACTGGATCTAGTAATAATGCCTTTGGACTTAATGCCTTAGGTAATAATACAACTGGATCTATAAATATCGCTATAGGTCAATCTAGTTTATTATCCCAAACCGGTGGGAATAATAATGTTGCAATTGGTAATTTATCTTTAAGCACTCTTACAGATGGAACTAGTAATACTTATGTTGGTAGTAACGCAGGTGCAATAACGGCTACAGGTATTTCTAGTAGCACCGCTTTGGGATCTAATTCTGGAAATCATAATTTTAATGGTTGCACATGTATCGGTTTTAATTCTATAGCAACAGCGGCTAATCAAATTGTATTAGGAACTGCTAGTGAAACTACTATTTCTAAAGGTGGTATTGTAATTATAGATGATACAACTAAACCAGCAACAGCAACATCAGGTTCATTAACAATTAAACACAACAACAGCGGAGGTGCGTCTTCTATCGTTTTTCCTAGTGCTGTTAATTATAATAGTGATTATGGTTACATTCAATATCAAGATACTTCTTCGCTAGGTGGAGGTGGCGAAGTAGCTAGACTTGTAATAGGGACTTCTAATGATGGAGATGACGATATACATTTATTACCAAGTGGTTCAGTTTATACAGATAAAGCATATACTCAAGGTCAATTAGGAGGTGGATATACAGTATCAACCGTTCAAGGAACAAATAGTCGTTATGTTTCTAGAATGTCTGTTAATGAAAGTGGTCCTTATGTTGAAATGGCTAAATATAACAGCGATAGAACGACAGAGGCAGGGCGTATTGGTTTAAGTTATTTCAATAGTGACTGCAGATTAAAAGAAGATATAAATGAACCTATTATTAAAAATGTATCCAACTACATTAAACAAATTGAATTTGTTAGTTTTAAATGGAAAGAAAGAAAAAATCCGGATGATACTTGCGAATTAGGTGTTATAGCCCAGCAATTAGAATCAATTTATCCAGATTTAATAAATACATATACGGATAGTGATACATATGGCGATGGTATTGGAACAAAAGCAGTTAATACTAATACATTCTCAACATTTATGATGAAGGGAATTCAAGAATTAATTGTTGAAAATGAATCATTAAAGAGTGAAATTCAAAAAATCAAAGAATATCTAAACATAGTATAATGACTTGGACTTATGATATAGAGTATGTGTTAGAACAAATTAGATCTAATTCCATGGATATTAGTAATATGCATAAAAAACAATACACAAATTGTTTTATTTTAACTGGTTAACTCTTACGACAGATTTAAGTTCCAACCCAAAAATAATTATATATACAACATAATATATATATATAGTTATGGCGTCCAATGTTTTTAAACAAAGTTATTTCGCATCATTTATAGATGTTTTAGGACAAGCTACTTTAAGAAATGATGTATCTATGAATCAACGCATGACTCTAGCTAATGATGCATCCATGGGTGGAAATCTGTTTTTAGCTCAAACATTATACACTGTAGGGGGAATTAACCAATATTCCACATCGCAACAGGCTTATGGTACTAATCCAACCGATGCTACTGTTCTTGGACGTTTATTTGTTTCTAATGATCTTAATATTGCTGGGCGCTTAAACGTAAACGAATATACTAATAATAATATTATTTATACAAATGTAACTAGCACGAGTTATACATTGATTATTGCTGAGGATTTGTCGTTAAATGGTCGGTTGAACGTGAACTATGACGCTTCATTGAATCAGCGTTTATTCGTAGGTGGAGATGTTTCTTTCAATGAAGATTTATATGTTCTTGGGAAAACCATTTTGCAAGGTGATGTCTCTATGAATTCTCGGTTATCTGTCGGTGGAGATCTATCATTAAATGGGCGTATTTTCTTACCTGCTGGTGGTAATATTTATGTTGGGGGTGCGTTATTTAGTGGTAGTGGAGGCAATACTAGTTTTTTTAGCGATGTTTCTATGGCTGCTCGGTTATTTGTTTATAATGACGTTTCTATGGGTGGAAGATTATATGTTGTGAATGATGCATCTATGACTGGAAATCTTTATGTAGGTGGTAGTTCTGGGTTGCAATTATTAAATAATATGAATATTACTGGAATAATTAGTCAAAATATAAGCACGGGCGCAGTAACGAATGTAGCATCAACACTGAATGATGCGACGATTGCTAAGCGGTTATTTGTTAGTGGTGATGTCTCTATGAATGGGAATTTGTATAATTTTGGGACAACTATTCACCAGGGTGATGTTTCTATGAATTCGCGGTTATTTGTTGGCGGAGATGTCTCTATGAATCAGCGGTTATTTGTTGGTGGAGACGTCTCTATGAATGGGAATTTGTATAACCTTGGCCGCACTATTCACCAGGGCGATGTTTCTATGAATTCTAAGTTATTTATTAGTGGAGATGTTTCTATGAATTCCAAGTTATTTGTTAATGGTAATGTTGGTATTAATAATTCTAACCCTTCTTATACATTGGATGTAAGTGGTGGTGTTGCTAGGATTACTGGATCTACTAGCAACATAAACGCGCCAGCAACTTTATTGCTAGGAACATCTACCGATACTGGCACCAGCAGATGGATTTCTGCATTAAATAGTAATATGACATCAAATACAACCACATATGTAACATTTGGACAATCTAATTCTGCAGGAAATCAAGCAGAATTGGGTTTTGGTTGGCAAGGAAACAATAATGGTGCGACTAATATGACGCTAGGGTTTCATAGTGGTTGTAATATTAGAACAAATGTGTCGGGATACACACAGATAGGTGCAAATATCGGTGCAACAAATTACTCTAGTGGTTTGGCAGCAAACACTTTTTCTAGTGTCATTTTTGTTGGAAATGGTACTAAAACGGATGGTCCCATTATTATTACAAATGTTGATGGTAATAACTTGATAAATTTTTCCAACGCGGCAGGTACAGGACAAAAAGGCGCTATCGCATCGTCCAATTCTACTTCAGTTGCATACAACACTAGTAGTGATGCAAGAATGAAAACGAATGTAACCCCCATGTCAAGTATGATTCAAAAAATTAAACAATTGAATCCAGCTCATTTTGTATGGAAAGATGGCGGAATTAAAGACGATGGATTTATAGCACAAGAAGTTCATAAAATTTTTCCTTTATTTATTGGTTCTGTATCATTATACTGTGATTGTTGTGAAGTAGATAGAAATGATATTTATGACGGGTCTTTATGTAGTTGCTGTGACTGGGAAAATCCGATAGATAAAAATGGAAAAATGCAAATTCATTCATTAGATTATGGAAAATTTACACCTTATTTAACCAAGGCGTTACAAGAAACAATTGAACTGGTTGAAACTTTACAAACCAAAAATATGACATTAGAAGCCAAAATAGCTGATTTAGAATCTAAACTCGCGGCTCTGGAAGTGAGACTTAGCGCCGCTGGATTCTAATAAAAACATTTCCACCCTTCTCTCTCTAGACGCACCCATTTAAGTTCCAACCCAAAAATAATTATATATATCAAAAATATATATAATGAGCGTTTGGCCACAATTAACAGGAAATTCTAATGTTTTTAGACAAAGTTACGTGAGTGGATTTTTAGACGTATCTGGTGGTACTGTTTTAAGGAATGATGTTTCCATGAATTCTCGTCTATATGTAATTGGCGATGCTTCTATGGGTGGCAATGTTTTTGTTGGTCAAACCATCTACCCTGTGGGCGGTATTAATCAACTTTCAACTAGTTTACCTGTTATGGGAACTGTTCCTACTGATGCGACTATTGCGAATCGTTTATTTGTTTTAAGCGATACTTCATTAAATGGGCGGTTATTTGTTGGTGGAGATGTTTCTATGAATGGAACTTTAATCACTCCAAATAGAGCATTCATAAACCAAGAATATTTACTTGGTAATACTAGTAATACTTCTTATAATTCTAAATCATCCAATTATGGTGGCACTAATAATGCTTTTTTTGGATATAATTGTGGTACCGCTATAAGTACTGGAGCAAGTAATAGTGGATTTGGCCAAAATAATACTTTACTTGGCTTAACTACTGGTTCTTCTAATACTGCTGTTGGATCAGGTGCTTTACAGGCTGTTACGACAACTGATAATAATACAGCAATAGGTAATAATGCTGGAGCAGCTACAACTGGATCTAATAATACTTTTATTGGAGCAACCGCGAATACAACTCTTGCTACTGCTAGTAATTCAACTGCGATAGGATATGGTGCTAGTGTTACAGCTTCTAATCAAGTTGTTTTGGGAACTGCTACTGAAAGTGTTATAATACCAAGAAATATTAGATATTTATCGTCGCCTATGGTTGCTTGGAGTATTAATGGTGGTTCTCAATCTATTGCTCATAATAGTGATACGACTATAAATTATAGTGTTGCAGATGCTAGGAATGGCTCTTATACTGGTATTACTAATACTTCTGGAACTTTTAAAAATGATAATTCTTATAGTGTGACTCTTAGTATTAGTGTTTGTTTAAATTTTGCTAATAATAATTTAGGTTTTAGATTTTTGGGTCTTAATTTAGGTGGTGTTAAAACCTATGCTACAAATGTAGTAGCACCAGTAAACGGAGATGTGACGCAGATGTGTATGTCTTGTGTTCTTGTATTAAACTCAACAGAAAGTTTCTTCATAAACGCTTTTCAAAATAGTGGGAGTACTTTGACCGCAATTAATAGTGGTGATAAAACTAGCAGAATAAGTATGTTAGTTATGTAATTTTATTTTCATATATTATGTCAAAATATATATTAAATAATAAAAACAATTATAATTTAATATCTTAATACGATATATAATGGAATCAGTCTTAGAAACCCATCTGGAATCAGTTGCAGAAGTCCCTGTAGAAACTGTAGAAGTTGCAGAAGCTCCTGTAGAAGTTGTAGAAGTCCCTGTAGAAACTGTAGAAGTTGCAGAAGCACCTGTTGAAGTCTCTGTAGAAGTCCCAGTTGAAACTGTAGAAGTTGCAGAAGCTCCTGTGGAAGCTCCGTTAGAAGTTGTAGAAGTGCCTGTAGAAGTCCCTGTAGAAGTCCCTGTAGAAGTCCCTGTAGAAGTCCCTGTAGAAGTCCCTGTAGAAGTCCCTGTAGAAGTCCCAGTAGAAGTCCCAGTTGAAGTCCCAGTTGAAGTACCTGTAGAAACCCCAGTAGAAGCCCCTACAAATAAGCCAATAAACGAAATTGTTTTAGAATCACCTCTAGAAAAAGTTGTAAAAATATTAGGATTTAGAGTATCTGTTATCAATATTCAACTAGGTATACGAGCAATAATTGCTATTCATATTAACTGTAGTTGCAGAGGAGAGATATATACAGAATACAAAGAACTTGTTCTTGAAGGAGAAGAATATACTGCTTGGGGATCAGACGACCAATATATTGTAGAAATTGTGCAGTCAAAACTCTCAAATTGGTTTTAGATCCATGAAGAATTACACTTTCGGACATTAAATACGTAGTAAATATTCTGGTTAACGTTAAGAACAAAATGTCCAAAGGTGTTTAAGTTACAACCCAAAAATAATTATATATATCAAAAATATATATAATGAGCGTTTGGCCACCAACAGTACTAGGAAATTCTAATGCTTTTAGACAAAGTTACGTTAGTGGATTTTTAGACATATCAGGCTTGACCATATTAAGGAATGATGTTTCTATGAATTCTCGTTTGTTTGTTTCTGGTGATGTTTCCATGAATTCCCGTCTCTTTGTTACAAGTGATGTTTCATTAAATGCTCGGTTGTTCGTTGCAGGCGATGTTTCTTTTAATGAAGATATTTTTGTTGTTGGAAAAACTATATTACAAGGTGATGTTTCCATGAATTCCCGTCTGTTTGTTAATGGTGATGTATCTATGAACAGTCGTTTGTTCGTTACAAGTGATGTATCTTTAAATGCTCGGCTGTTCGTTGCAGGCGATGTTTCTTTTAATGAAGATATTTTTGTTGTT
>Ga0209190_1000474_pt1 | contig 29308 bp, 24 predicted proteins | sample M_140205_XF_Meta_FD_187315 | JGI IMG/M metagenome (GOLD analysis project Ga0209190, IMG submission 187315) | Freshwater microbial communities from Lake Montjoie, Canada to study carbon cycling - M_140205_XF_MetaG (SPAdes) (version 2) | ecosystem: Environmental > Aquatic > Freshwater > Lake...
TGGTCGGCGGATGCGGGCTCCGTCGCATATTCTACAAACTCGCTGATGATTTGAGGGTCGGTGCGGTCGCGCAAATACAGCGCGTGAGATGCGACCGCCGGCGTCTTACAATGATGTTCTAAAAACCCGTCCGCACTCCCGAACCGGTGCGAATAATGCGCGGCAACACAGAATAAGTCAATGACGGCGGATTTCAAATCGGGCATATGCGAGAGACGTATACTGGTGTTTCGTGAAGATGTCGCCGATGTCGGCACCGCCGTTGTCACAAAGGGAACACGAATGTCAACAATCCGGCAATCCTTATATTGATGCTCGTAATATTTGAACTTGAACGCGGTAGTATATGTAGTAGCAAACGACCCGAATAGACCATAACATTCACTACCAAGGTCTTTAATAAACCCTTTTGCGTTGATAGGGACGAAATAGATGAGGGGTGCGGTCTTTTTAAGAAGAACATCACCGAGTATTGTTAGAAAATACTTGGCGTGGTCACGTGTAGTGAAGAGTGCTGGATGAATATAGCCGATGACATTTTGGATGGTTCGTGATTCTGGGATGGATGAGAGAATATCGCGAGATTGGATACTCTTGATAATACGATTCTTGATTTTGTATTTCCACGCGGTGACCGAGTTATTCGGATTTACGTTGGTGGTGCTTGCTGTAATGTCGGTAAGAATGCGGTGATGAATCTCATCCTCGTGTATCAACGAATACCGAACCTGGTTGTTATACGTGAAATACAACTCCGACGCCGGACAATAGAAATATTTCGTTCGGTTTAGGAAGGTCTCCGTGATTTCGTCCGCTACGACCGCGAGAGATTTCTTCCGGGTTTCTCGTTCGGCGTGCGCGGTCTGGTAGTTTTTGATGGATTGCGGGAGCTGGGTCTTCACGTAGGCGTGGATTCGTTCAAGGATATACTCGTTGCCGGGGATGGCCGCGTTTGTATTCCATATCTCCGAGAGAATGGCGATGGTGTCGGGGAGGGAAGCGGGAGCGGGATTGGTTGATGACATTTAATACTATGAATATATATAGTTTTATTATTGTTTGGCGGGTAAACGGTGTTAATGGCAGAAGCTGCTTATAATGATTTCGTACGAGAAATTAATTCTGCTATATATCAGTTTAAATTGAGTTTATCAGAAACCCACAAAAATGAACTATTCAAAAAATTATTTGATTTGATGACGTTTAAATGTGGACAAATATGGGCAAAAGTTCTAAAAAGTACTGAATATATACATACAAAAGTGAGTTGGGCTAAACCTACTAGAATTACACGCCTATTAGACCAATTGAAGCCTATTTTTTATTCAAAAAGTAAATGGCTAAAAATGGATGGTTCTAAAGATTTTGATGATAAAAATGAACCAATTGAAGAAATTAAAAGAATCGTAAAAGAATCATACAGGATTGAATTTATACCAAGTAAATTATTTTTAGAGTTTTTGTTATTTGTTGCTACACAAATTAGGGATACGCGAATGAGTGATACGCTAACGCGTGATATAGTTATGTACAAAATATCTTGTTTAGGAACATTGGCAAGGCAATCCGACCAAGAATCCGTTTTAAATATTGCTCAAGAAACGAACAACTTTTTTATGATTACAACAGAACAAACAACAAATGATATTTTTCAGCAAATATTAGCTATTTACAAATATTGTGGTGTTACATTTACAGGAAATATATCAATATCTCACATAATTGGTCAATTATGTGAAGGAATTACTGGTACGGTTATGGAAATCGAATCATCACAATCAACAGTTGAACCAACAATGAACGTAAGAAGTGAAATTGAAAAAGTTATAATTGAAAGATATAAAGCAAGGCAAGTTATTGTTCAGCCGAGTCCTCCAGGAGTAAAAAGCTCGATAACAAAACCCACAAGTAGTATCCGGAACCCGCCACCTTCGGTAGTCAGCCGTAGACCAAATAACCCACAATCAACAGATAAACCAATATGTGAACACGGTTCTAACTGTTATAGAAAAAATACCGAACATTCACGTGATTTTTATCATCCTGGACGTTCCCCGCATCAGGTGAAACCTTGGAAAGGAGGTCGCGGAAGCAAATCTAACCGCACCCGCACCCACCGCTCTTCCGCCAAACGCACCACCCGTCACACCCGCCGCACCCGTCACCGTCGGCGTTAACAAACCCATTATTTTTGCTAGATTGCGGAAAAAATAATGGAATCACCGATTTAGCGCCTGCGCGAATGCTTGCGACGGTTCTTGGAGCAGCAATTCTTGCGAGAACGACCGCCCTTCTTGGACTTCTTGGACGACTTCTTTTGGCGGCGGCGCTTGGAACGACGGCCGCCGACTTTGTCTGCGCCTTCGGCTGCGGGTTGGGTTTCGGATACGGGTACGGGTTGGGTTTCGCCTGGGGGTGCGGGTGGGGTTTCGCCTGGGGGTGCGGGTGTGGGTGGGGTTTCGCCTGGGGGTGCGGGTGTGGGTGCGGGTGCGGGTGCGGGTGCGGATGCGTTAGACTCAGGCAAAGATTTAATTACAGTAGCCAGTCCCTCATTAATTTGTTGTAGTCCTTCCTTCGACATTTCTTATCGTCTCTTATACATATTCTCAATATTTTATTCTTCCAATATTGAGAATCAATTCTTCACATTTTTCAACGCCTGCGAGTGGAACGCGATTTCTTCCTAAATACGCGCTTGGCGGATTTCTTGTATTTGCGCGATGATTTTGGGAGAGAACGGCGACGGCGACGGGAACCGGCACTACTACTATTTTGGTTTTTTATAGAAGTTAAAAACGTAATAAATTGTTCTGGAACAGTAATATCATCAATATTTAGTTCAGAATCCTGATTAGTATCATAAACCCACTTATGAATCTTTTTTTTATTATCATCACTCATCGCTTCCCATGTATTTTTATAACTATGGAAATCTGCGTTATCATATAACGAGTTTTGGAACCTAGCGAAGTTTTCTTTAAATTCAATTTCTTGAGCAAAAGACATTTTTACTATATAATATGATTACATTTAATATCCCCCCCATAATTCAAACCTCCACCCACCCCCTCCGCGGAAAATCCGCTAAATATTCCGCCCAGTCTTTCCACTCCGTGTGTTTCTTCATATGTTCCTTCACTAAAAACGGCGTCCCGCACGGCGGCCCCCAATGCGCCAAAAACGACATCCGGCGAATGGACGCACTATCCGCGACTTTCGTGTCATAGGCACCTACGGGTTTATAGGGAGCGGAGGCGGAGCCGGAGCCCCCGTCGCTGTATCCGTGTTTACAAATCGTCCGCGAATTCGGCGCCGTTTTTCCTAAATAATTGTCATAATGGTCCGCGAGAATACGTTTCACGACCGCCGTATCCAGCCTCCCGCGATACTTCTCCGCCAGTTTCTCCAATTGGACCCGGCGATTCCCGATACTGGACGCGATGTCGCGGAACCCGTCGCCCGCGTCAATCATCCCCGTTCCCGAGGCGCCCGTCGATGCGGTGGACGACAACGCCCCTGAGCATTCTATATTCCGAATTCTCTCGTCATAGGTTGAATTGAACCCCGCGAAGAACCCGTCGCGTGTCGTTTCTACATTCACATAATTCAGCCCGAGTTCAACCCGCATAATACGTGGCTTGCCACGGACGTCCCCGAACATCCACGAACACGCATAATCCCCCGAGTTCCGTTTCTGTAATCTCTCGGCATATTCTTCTAAAGTCTTCCCGTATTGCATACATTCGCGGATGCGGCAGCAAATGGGGTCGCGCAGCCTAAAAGCATTGAATCCGCGAATGGTCGTCTCGCTCCCCACGATTCCTGCGCCTGTCACGAAGAAGTCGGTCATACTCCATACACCACCAGGCATACTCTGCATCACCATTGCGACCCCATCCCCCGCCTCCGGCTCAATTCGTAAAATCACATTACAAAACTGGGCGTCCAGGAAATTGCTAAAGGAGGAGTGCCCGCATACAATCCCGCCGTCTTTCGTCCACCCCGGGCCGACGGCCATAATCAGCGAACACCGGTCCTTGAATTCGTCCAATCGCGCGGCGCGGGCGGAGAGGGCGGCGGGGTTGGCGGCGATGGCGAGTTCGTCGCGGATGACGTCCGCATACTTCCCGCGGTATTTCGGCGTATCAATATACCGCAGTAAGTGCGCGTAGAAGTAGGGAAGCGACATATAAACGTTCACGAGGATGACCTGGCGCACATTTAGACCGGCCCCTGCCGCAATCCCTTCCATCTCTCGGAATATCTTCGGGAAGCGGCGCTTGATGATGGGGAGGTAGAAATCGTCGCAGAGACCGTAGAAGAATTCAATATCGCGTCCATATCCTTGCCGAAAGAGGAAATCATACGTGGAGAACATCCGCGTGAATATTGTGGGGTCGGCGGCGAGGATTTGCTTTCCGTGGGAAATGCCGCGTTCATAGGGGGCGCCGCGGACACTCACGCGAATCCAGCCGGCGTCGGCGGATTTCTTTTCGTGCGCTCTTCTTCGTCTCGTATGCGTCGTTCGCGTTCGTATCCGTGTTCTTTTTTTACGAGTATGAATCATTTTGTATTTTCAGCGTATCTTCATTATACTATACGCATAAATAGATATAAAGATTTCTAAGTCAGAATGTATAACGATTATGAGTAATTCAAACGCACACGCCCAAACCCAATCCGGAGGAGGAGGAGGCGCCGCCGCCGTCGCTTCAGATGCCTACGGCTCCGGCTCCGCCTCCGCTTCCGACAATGTCCTCGTCATTAAAACCGTCCAAATCGCCCCTGTGCGAACCCTGATGTGCGCGCTAAAGGAAATCCTCATTGAGACGAATATCACATTCCAGAAGGACGGGATTCGCATCATCAATATGGATAAATCGCACACGATGTTGGCGCATATGTTTCTGGAAGCCGTGAACTTTGAACTCTATGAATGCGCGCTTGACAAAATCATCATCGGCGTGAATATGTTCCACCTGTTTAAACTCATTAATTCGATTGACAATGACGACACACTTACAATCTATATTGAGAAGAAGGACTACAATGATGGCGTGGTTTCGTATCTGGGTCTGAAATTCGAGAATGGCGATATCAAGCAGTGTAAGACGCAGAAACTCCGGCTTATCGAGCCCGACCCCGAGGACTTGGTGGAGCCCCAGGTCGCGTTTTCTAGCGTCATTAACCTCCCATCATGCGATTTCCAGAAGATTATCCGCGACCTCTCGTGTATTTCGGAGAAGCTGGAGATTAAATCGGTGGGGAATGAGCTGATATTCCGGTGCTCAGGTCAGTTCGCGACGGCGGAGGTGAGGCGCGTGGAGTCGGACGGGAGTATGGAGTTTCTTCATAAGAAGGACGCGGGGAAGATTATTCAGGGGGAGTTCTCGCTAAAGAACCTCGGATATTTCATCAAGTGTACCAACTTGTGTAATCAGATTGAGATGTATCTGGATAATGATATGCCGCTGGTGGTGAAGTATTATGTTGCGTCACTGGGGACGATTAAATTGTGCTTGTCGCCGTTGCCGAGCTCATAAATAGTAAATAAAACGAATATATTATTATGTTTATGTTTCTCTGATAATATCGAAGAAACAATGAATAAAACAATATATACGACATACCATTCGGTTTTACCGCCCACTGTGTTGAATCGGTGGCGCGAACTAAATCCAGATTATACAATTGATTTTAGTTTGGATGTGAATTGTATTAAGTTCATTGATACAGAATTCAATCGAACGTTATCGCGGCTCTTCTTACATATCCCTCGTGGAATGTATAAAGCTGACTTGTGGCGATTATGTAAATTATATGTCAACGGTGGAGTCTATGCTGATATTGATTTGGTTCCATTTCGGTCGTTATCGCAAATTACTGCGTCCGCGTCAGCGTCCGCCTCCGTGCCCGCGCCTACATTCTACTCGTGTTTAAGTATGGGAAACGCCAGCGTATTTCAGGCATTTATGGTCCATACCCAGGCGAGAAGTCCCCTCCTATTAGGATTCCTGGTTTCATTTCTATACAATAAACCGTATCTGAATATAGATAACGGCCCTACAACGGATATGTATCATTTTATATTGTATAATGTGCGTGCTGCGGCAGTAGCGGCGGCAGCGGCGGGAGGGCTGCCGAGTGATATTCCTGGTTCACTTCAACCTTATACGCATTACACTCTGCGTCAAATACGTATCCCGATACACGTCCATTCCATCCACGACGACAACATTCCTCTTCATTATTTTCCAGATTTTTTTGTGGGATATACGGTGTCAATCAGTCCAAATACGCGAAACAAATGGGTTCTCGCGAATCGTGACAAATACAAAATGAAAATAGAGAACCATCATCTGGTCTTTGAGACGAAACCGGACGCGGCGGGCGCGCAAGAAGACGGCGGTTTTATCATCGATATTTGTATTGATTTACCGGAAGGTGAACCGGAGGTTATATATCTGTTTCAAGAGGCAATTCGCGACCCACCTAAAATAAGCACGTGCTATATTTCTGATTCGAATGGTATGAATATAATGGATTGTCGCGCGCCGAATTATATACGGGACCACGGGTGGGTGAACTAAGCTCCCCCCCGCTCCCCCCGCTCCCCCTCTCCATCGCTCCGTGCGCTCCCCCTCTCCATCGCTCCGCCGCTGCGCGGCTCTGCGATTCCGTTCCTCCGCTGCTTCGCCGCTCTAATCGGCATCATAACAAAAATAAAATAATAAAGCATTGTGTATCAATCGCGTTATTATTTGTAAACCCAAACACTGTAAAACCCAAACCCCAAAATCCACTGGCGAAGCAGCGGAGGAACGGAATCGCAGAGCCGCGTAGCGGGCGGAGCGATGAGCGGGGGAGCGGTTAGTACTCCGGCGTATGCTTCTTAAACAAGCACCCGTGTGCCGTAATTCCCTCCAATTCGCGGATAATCCCCGCATTTTGGAAATTACAATTCGCCATCCAGATTTTGATAATACAGAAATTCTTCTTCGGTGAAATGGTGATTCCGTTCACAATCGGAATCACGTTCATATTGGTAGAAATCGTCTCTCCAACCGTCACATATGACAATTGTTTCCACGCACTATTTACCTCTTTATTTGCGACCTTATACGAGAAGCAACCGCCGTTTCGGTTTTGCGCGTCTTCCCACATCGGGACGATACCCGACCGCATCAGAAACAACATACAGTTCATAACGAGCTTGGGTGGCAGGACTTCGAATATAGCGATGGCTTGTTCAGCGGTGTCAAACTCGTAGATTTTCTTATAACTCGACGCAGCCCAATTCGTATCATGGGGGAGATGCGCCCATAGAGTCCAGCGATGCGACAATTTGTGAAATGGTGCCGCGGCTTCGGGAGCCACAGTAGACTCGGCGATTGTTGTCATTGTTTGTAGTATAAGGTCGAACGAATAATGAGGAACGAAGAATTTCCGTAAATGATGTGGATGGGATAATACACACCGTATATTATACTATCAATTTTTTTTTATACTCTTTATTCACTGCGTTGGCGTTTCGCCTTCAATGATTTCAAATTCAGGGTCGTCTACTTTCGGCTCCTCCGCGGCCTCCGACTCCGTGTCCGCGTCCGCGTCCTTGGTCTCCGACGACTCCGTGTCCGCGTCCGCGTCCTTGGTCTCCGACGACTCTGACGACTCCGCATCAGACGACTCCGACGTGATTTCGCTCGCTGAATCCGAGTAATAACTGAAAAGTGTGGTGTCAATATCAAACACCGGATGTTCGCCTGATTCCAAAACAGGACACCTTAAAACCGAGTCTACCTTTACAAGATACCGACTTCCAATAAGAACGGAATGGCTATCATTTAACTGAAATACCACATTGGGAAGAGACGCCTTCATACATTCGCTATAAAACATCGTGACCTTGTAATTGGAAAACGGCATTCCGATATAACTGGCAACATCCTTTCGCCCACATTCATTGTATAATTTCCACTGTAGAAATGACTTGTCGAGAAACTCGTTCTTCTCCAAGAAGAAATGGTGCGGTGTTTTCAGATTGATTGTAAATGTCTCGGGTGCGGGCCAATCGGCGTCTGCTACAGACTGACAAACAGTAATCTCCGCCTTATCGGCAATTTGATATGATTTCGCGAATTTGCGATAATGGTTGATAGACAATGTATGCGTCCGCGCCGAAAAATCGCCACGATGAATACGTGTATAGGGCTCATCATCTACCTTGTGTAAAATGAAGTCGTAAATATCATTGTGTGTATCGGTGAGTTCGGCTTCATCGCCGTTATACTGTCGTTTGTATAACGCGCATTGCTTGTCAATCCATTTACATACATTGTATTTGGCGCGGTCAATCTTGTATACGGAGTTCACATCGGTGTGATAAAAGAAATACATAGACGAGGCTGTATAAATCTCGCGTCCATTTTTGACTACCGTATAAGTGCTAAAGGAGTATTGTCCGAATACGCGCAATGCGCTATATACGATATCAGTCAAAACGTCCTTTACTTCACTGACAATATCAAATATACCCGACTGGATGAAATTCCATAACGTCATTACCGCTTTATAATTCCCGGTGGCGATTATACTATATAACAACGGAAAAAGTATATACATCGAGAAATGCGCAAAGTAAAATTGTGCGTCGGTCATAGGTGCGATGGGTTTTGGAATATAGTCGTTTATCGTATGCGGGGTAGGCGTCGGCGTCGGCGACGCGGGTTGTAAATATGATATATACGTCTCGTCTGCTTCCGGAAAACAGAACATAATGCGTGGGATTTCTATGTATATATCATATATCGAAATTCTTTTATGTTGTTATTGGGGTGGAATAGCGGGTTGCTGTTGCTGTTGCTGCTGCTGCTGCTGCTTTTGAACGCGCACACTTGTCTTCCCTGGGTTGATTCCGAATACATAAAACAATACACTGCTGATGTATGTGAGTAAAATAATAGGAATAATCACGATAAACCATACCAGTTTTGTATATCCGTTGAGACACAAAATATTTAATATGGCGGTGAATATAAACATAATAATGAATTTCAATAGGGATGTCTCATATTCACCTTGAAATAAATCAATAGTGATTTGGACCATTGAAAAGGCTAAATAAAGAAGTGCGGGTGAACATATTTTTTCGAGCATATGGAATGAATGGAATGGAATGTATATATTACTCCCAGAAGATATATATTATTTCTTGCTCTTGTTGAAAACGGCTACACCATTTTTGAATACACCGACTTCGTCGCCGACGTCTTCATCAACACACGCATAGATAATACCATTTACCGCGTCAGTCGTGAAGTAGGTCTTTCCTTTGATTTTCACTTCTGACACTTCAATCTCGGCTTCCTCGGCTTCGGCTTCCTCGTCCTCGTCTTCGGCCTCCTCGTCCTCGTCTTCGGCCTCCTCGTCCTCGTCTTCGGCATCCGCGTCTTCTGCTTCGGCATCCGCCTCCGCTTCCTCGGCTTCGGCATCCGCCTCCTCGTCCTCGTCTTCGGCATCCGCCGCCTCCTCGTCTTCGGCTTCGGCCTCCGCTTCCTCGCCTTCGGCCTCCTCGGCTTCGGCATCCGCCTCCGCTTCTTCGGCTTCGTCTTCCTCGTCTTCGGCGTCGGCTTCATCGCCTTCGGCATCCGCGTCCTCGTCGACAGGAAGCGAAATGGCAGCGGCGACAGCGGCAGCGGTTATGATTACATTCTTGTGTGTGGAAGAAACAACACACACATCCACCGCGTCTTCGTCTGATTCATTTTCGTCATCTTCTTCTTCGTGGATTTCAAGTTTCACGGATTCTTCGTCTGTAATGTCACGTGAAACCGATTTCATATCGACCTTCGATTCAAGCGCGTGAATATACCGGTTCAAGTCCACAATCGCGCCCTGTAATTGCGATATTTCATCTTCACGCGAATTTGTACCGGTATCGCGCTGTGTGGTGGAGGAACACGTTCCATCCTCTAATTCCGCGATGCGTTCTTGTAGTTTGCGAACACACGGCAACCCCATTATCGTGTCGTGCGTCTCTTTATAAATATTGTACTCTCCAATAACTCCGGACAGTATATTTGTAATATGTTTTGTCATCACTTGGGATACATCCTCAATCATCGGGCGGATATCAATCGTCATTTTGGACGAGGATGACGATGACGACGACGACGGTGATGATGAAGTTCCAGACATTATGTGTAGAATGTGCTGTATTCTTTATATTGTAATGTATTTATTTCAATTTTCACAGGGTTCAAATTCTAATTTTCACGGGGTTCAATGAAAGGAATAATACCTTTCTCGAAAGGAATAATACCTTTCTCGAAAGGTATATAAAGTTGCGCGGTTGTATTAGTGTATTGAGAATGTCCACGTCTGTGCCTACCGTATATGCGCCCGCGCCCTCCCCCGCCGTATTAGATACGATGGTAAAGATTATTATGTCACAAACCGATATGTCACACGAACGTGTCGTCACGGAATTAGAACGCACCAATTATGACCTGAAACGTGTAATTCGCGACTATATGCGCGGCGGTGACTCCGAGGTTAAAGACTGCGCCGTGAGCAACGCGGCGACAGCGACAGCGGCGTCGTCCACGAACCAACTTCGGTTTTCAGAAATCCGGAATTTTATGGATAAATCGTCGGAAATGTATTATCGGCGTAAGGAAATGGAGAGGATATACAATGAGGTTCTTGAGAAAAAGAGAGCGGCCGCAGGCGCACCGGATTCTAAATTATAACCGATGGACCGCGCATTCTAAATTCTGAATACCCGTCAGGTACTGTTTCGGGAGTATTTTCACACCCGCAAACTTACTTCCAGGAGAGTTCATTTTTGAAAACAGTATATCGGTTTTATATATCTTGATAGGCGGGTTCAGATTTTGTTGAACGACATAGGTTTCATTCCTCTCTGGCACATTTTTCCAAATAAAAGCGACGTGACCGTAGATGTAATCCGGTTTTCTATATTTCCAGAATAAAATGCTCCCGGGGCGCAAATAATAGGACGCCTGGTGCGAATAGGGATACGCAAATGTTTCTAATTCCACAGACGTTTCCGCGCCCTTTATCGTTGTAAATTCGGTGATACGTTTGAAGAAGTCGGTCGCATCTACAACATCCGGGAATGTGATGCCTTTATGGATGGAAAAGAATCGGCGTATCAGTTCAACGCATTGAAATTTCACTCCATATTTCGTAGGATAGGTCGCGTTTTTGGTTTTTTTGACATAGAGGACAATCGAGGATTCTTCTTCCGTTGACATTGTATTATACGTATATTATGTTATACGTATAAAATATTATCCGGATCCATTCCATTCCATTCCATTCCATTCCGGCTCCATTCGATTTCATTCCATTCCATTTCACTCCGCCCCCCCTTGGACCACCATCGTCTTATACCTCTTTTTCATTTTCAGGCTATTGGTCGGAATCACCTTGCTATTCACCAAAAAATCATTATTATCCTCATACAATTCCGGCAGGATATGCGTCAGGGGTTTATTCACGATATGAATCATCTGCGGTCCTTTCAGTAATGCGCGATATTCTTGAATCGTCAAATTTCCGTAATATTTATCCAGTAAATAGTTCGGGTTTGGCGCGGGTTTGAACCCTTTCCCGCTAGGTGTTCCATATAATAAATGAAGCAGGTGTAACCGTTCGAATTTACTCGATGTATCAAGCGGTTCTTTTAACAAGGCAGCAACCGCGCATTCCGGCGAACAATAACAACCGTTTACGTGGAAAACTCCATTTACAATCATAATGGGTATATAATAAATCGGTCCGTCAAATTCACACGTATCCCAGAAACACGCGGATTTGTCGTTGATTTTCGTTTGGATGGTCTCGCCATTATGAAACGAATACTTCAAACGATTTATCTTCTTCATAATTTCCTTCTGGGCTCGCTCGTTGAGAACTTGGATTGCGGAATCGTTTACGGCAACTCTTTTCATAGCAGTGTTTGTGGCGGACGCAGACGTCGACGACTTGGGTTTTACACGCCCGATGTCGCGGGTGCCGGTGCCGGTGCCGCATGCGTCTACTGTGCCGGCGGTGTCTACTATGGCGCCGATGACGGTGACATTTGCCGCGCCGCTATCTACTCTGCCACCCGCATACATATTATTAAGATTGTCATTTACGCAATCGTCGTCGGCGGCGTCGGCGGCGGCGTCGGCGGCGTCGTCGTCGTCATCATCAGAGTCAATCCTATTCTTTGGTTGACATATATCACTCGATTGAAGATAATTTGACGTTGTTAGTGTATACGATTCTACCTCACCAATTGCCGGAGTATATTCATAGTTTGAGATGGATTCGTTTGTTTTCAGGTCTGACAAATGACACTTCAAATGTAAAATAATATTAGGGACTTCAGTTGTGTCATATAACCCAGAATTTGAATTCAGTATAAATCCGGCCTTCGGTTTGCGACCACGTTTTTTATTGATTTGCCCTTTATGGATTTGGTTCGGCGATACAAGGTCTGTAGCCGGGGTATAACTTTGAGACGATGATGTAATCGGATAGTGATTATGCTTTACAATATAATTGTGGTCGGTTTGCTTTATAATAACCATATCTGGAAACGTGGGTTCGTATGTCTCTTCTACTTCATCCGGTTCCTCCTGTTCCTCCTCTTCCTCCTCTTCCACCGGTTCCTCCGCTGGTAGCTCCTTCTCGGGCTCGGGCGCGGGTGCGGGCGCGGGTGCGGGCGCGGGTGCGGGCGCGGGCTTTTTTTTACGGTCTCGGGGCTTTTTAGTAGGCAATGTCTCTGTAGTATCGACAGCGGCGGCAGCGGGCGCAGCGGCAGCGGCGGGCGCGGACGGAAAAGAAAATGTAGGCATCGTGACAGCGAGTATATCGCTTATTCTATTTTTATGTTTATACCCTTTTGCCGCGCCGTATTATGATGGGAAAAGGACTTAAAGAGCATCGCATAGTATTATATTACGCGTGTGTAGCGCCGCCACCCTTCTTCCTCGTCTCCTCTTGATAACATTCGCGACACAATGGAATGTAATTCGACGAACCGATGATGACCTGGTCTGTTTCATTTGTGATACGAAAACTGAACACGCCTGGGGTTCCGTCACGACATAAACTACAAAGGGATTTCAGTTTGGTAATATGGTCGCTAAACGGTACGAGCTGTAGCAAGTTCCCGATAGGTTTCCGGTTGAAATCGCCGTCCAATCCGCAAATATAAACGCGCTTGTTTGAATGCTCTACGAGTTGTTTGACCTGGTCTTCAATATCCGGGAAGAACTGACCTTCATTGATGAGAATTGTTTCTGCGCTGCGAATTGACTCTAAATTATTCTGAATTGCGTCTTGGATTGTGTTCGCTAAAATACACGGAATCATCTGTTTGTCGTGTGTGGAAAGCATTGGTTCGGTCGTATAACGGTTGTCGGCGGTGTAGTTGATGACCGCGACGGGAATATTACAGAAGACGCACTTCTTGTATACATCCAACAAGTAGGACGTTTTTCCCGAAAACATAGAACCGAGAATCAGTTCAAGATAACCGTGAGTAGTGGTAGTCATTGGGCTTCTATTATTATGTTGATACTTGTTTATCTTCATAATTACGCAAAAAATCGCATTCAATTCTTTCGGGAATAGAATTCCATTCCGCGACACTACCGTTCGCGCATTCCATTCCATTTCATTTCATTTCATTCCATTCCATTTCATTTCATTCCATTCCATATTGACATAAATATAATTCATTCTAGGTATATATCCGACGATTGTATTATTTATCATAGTACACTACACTACACTGACAATAATGACGACGACAAATGACGCAATGCCGTGGGTAGAAAAGTATCGGCCTTCGTGCTTTGATGAAATTGTATTGGACCCGATGAATCGCACTATTTTATCCAATATTCTAGAAACGAACTATTTCCCGAATCTCTTATTTTACGGCCCCCCCGGCACGGGAAAAACCACCACCATTATTAATCTCGTCAACGCCTACCAGTCCAAACTGAATATGCGAAACCGCGGACTTATGATTCATTTGAACGCATCGGATGAGCGCGGAATAGACATTATCAGGAATCAAATCAACAGTTTTGTAAGCACGAAATCAATGTTCGGCAATGGAATAAAGTTCGTTATTTTAGATGAGGTGGATTATATGACAACCAACGCACAGATTGCGCTGCGTTATCTTCTCACGAGTTATACCGATAATAACGTCCGATTCTGCTTGATATGTAATTATGTATCGCGGATTGACGAGTCGCTTCAAACCGAATTTGTGCGGATGCGTTTCAATCAATTGCCCGAATCGGATATATTGGCCTTCCTGCGTAAAATCCGCGACAATGAGGGCCTCAACTTATCGGACACGAATTTGGTGGCGATTCAGCGCCAGTTTCACTCGGATATTCGGAGTATGATTAATTATATCCAGACCAACCAGGATAATCTTCAAGAGCTACACGTGATTACAAACGCGGTCTGGGACAAAATGGTGGATTTGTTCCGCGACCCGGCGTGCGATATTCCAGCGATTACATTATACTTTCGAGAGATTGGCGCGCGGTATTATATTGACCCGCGCACCATTATTAAACAGTTCCTCTATTATATTGTGCGTTATCGTTCATCGGAGATGGTTACGGCGGAATTATTGAATAGTATAGAGCATATTATTCACCTCAACCACATTCGTAATGAGTATATTATCCATTATTTTATATTGAAATTTCGCGCGTATTGGACCGCGCCCGCCGCGCCCGCCGCGCCGAAAAAACGGATAATCAAAATCAAGAAACAGCAAAGTATTTGATACTCGCAATATCCTGTATAAATTGAAATGAATTGTATCTTTTTATGCCAATCCTATAGAACGCAAATGTCGAAAATAAATGCTGCTGCGCCCGAACCGGAAATAGACGCCGAATGGATGAAATTTATGTCTCGTATAACGAGGCATCAAAACTGCGATACCGTGGATGCGGAGAATGATAGTGGCGACGGTGATGACAGTGATGATGCGGATACACACAATAACGCGGCGATGATGACACCACGTACACATAAAAATGCGGCTGTTTCCGATGGTCCCGGTGTAAAACATCGAAAATCGTGTATTTCAAAAAAGACACAACGAAGAACATATACGTTTATAGATGATGACGACGCCATCGCCGCTGCCGCCGCCGCCGCCACTGATGCTACCGCCGCTGCTCCCGCCGCGGCCGCCGCCGCTACTGATGATATACGGTCACGTTTCACACCGATTTATATTTCCACCAAGACGAAGATTGCGTATTTGTCCCGACCCGTGAATATCTATGATATATTTTGGAAAATCCCTGTCCATCATTATTATAAAAGACGCGAATGCGTTATCAAAAAACAAATCAAATTCCAGACCACCGACCCCGCCGCGGTTGCGTCCATCAAGGAGAAACTCGAGCAACAGCCGCGTTATTATGAAGAATTCGTTATAGAACATATCGATAATCCAACGGGGCGTATTCCGTACAAGGACCAGCGGAAGGTGAGTATCGGGCAATGTAAGAAAGACCTCAACGGCGGAAATCATAAGAAAAAACGCGCATTCTTCAACTGTTTCGTCCTTATCCTGCGTATCAACGCGGGAATCGCGCCGCCGGAAGAACGCGCACCCGAAGACGACATCTTATACAAGGAAATGCACGTCAAGGTGTTTAATACCGGAAAACTGGAGATTCCGGGGATTCAGGAAGACCGGACACTCGTTCAGGTCTTACAGCTTCTCGTCGCGGTATTACGACCATTGTTAGGCGACGACTTGGATTACTTGAGAAACCGATGCGAAACCGCGCTCATCAACTCCAACTTCAATTGCGGATATTATATCGACCGTGACAAGCTATTCAACCTTCTCAAATACAAATACAGGATGAATTGTAATTACGATTCGTGCTCGTACCCAGGTATCCAGAGCAAGTTTTACTATATTCCTGGCAAGAGCCACGGTGAACAAAACGGGCAACAGCCAGTCTCGATGGATATGCCATATTACGAAGTATCGTTTATGATATTTAGAACCGGCAGCATTTTGATTGTAGGGAAATGTAATGAAGAAATACTCAACGTGATTTATCGGTATATTTGCTTGATATTGGAGAACGAATATTCCGTTATACAAATGGGGCTGATTCCTTCAGCTGCGGAAGACGGCACGGGCGGAATTAGGAATAGTAGGAAAAAGAAGATGGTTATAACAGATATTCGGATGTACAATGAAGAAATGGATGAATGAATGATTTAGGCGTTTGTGTTCGTTCGTAAAGAATATAAAGATTTAAAAATTGAGTAGTCTATATAAGATACTTTTTTTGATATTATGTCATCCGCTCAAAATGGAGGTGGTTCCACTGCCGTGGTCGCAAATGCGACTGTAAGTGATGGACAATCACAGCAACAGATTAGTCGCATTCCAACCTACGCGTGCTTTCAGCACGCCACCAAGGTGGCTATTTTAGAGGACAAACCCATTGTTTTGGATTATTGGACCAGTTCATTGGATAAATCGTGCCTCATCGGCGTTCGGTCTAACAACGAGAAGCTTCTTGTCAAGAGCGAGGATGAATACACCAGTCCTATCGCGAAGATTTTCAAGGTGGATACCGAGTACATCATTGTCACCGCGAACTCGATCTATATTGTTTCAGCGGATATTAGCACAAGGAGGATTAATTAACTGGGGTTGCGCCCCCAAACGACGCGGTGCTATGGGCGGAGCGATGTAATTCTTATAATCGGTTTAATATTATAAGAATACCGGAACTATATAAAGGCAGCGGAATCGCTACTTAAAGAGAATACATATTTTCACGGCCGCGCGAAAAGAACTTAAAGAGCATCACATCCAATGTCATCCATCATCTATTTAAGCGACTGTACCCCCTTATACACCACATTAGGTGCGCCTGGGCGTATTACCGGAGTTATATTTACCCCATTAAACAGTTCCGTCCGTCTTGAATGGTCCCCCCCACCGAATACCGAAAATATCCTCGTTGATTCCTATCTGGTTCGTTATAAATTGTCGGGTGCGCCTCTCACCCAAACCATCGCCGAATTGTCGACCTTTTTCCCTACCCTTATTGTCACCGGTCTTTCCAATGGCAGTTTATACGATTTTTGGGTTGTCGCAAAGAACCGTTTCGGCGAAAGCCCGCACTCGCCGACCGTAACTGTAGCACCCGGCGCACCTCCGTCACCGGTCCAACTCGTGCGTCGTGCGTATCATTCTACGACTGCGGGGACTGGTATTACGGTTTCGGACCCTCAAAAAGTCGGATTAGAATTCACGCCGCCTCTTATCCAAAATGGCGCATCGCCGCTTGTGTTTACGATAAAATACGCGCGTATAACCGCCGGAGGCGGAGTGGATATTTCATACGTCGTTACTGACAGCGTCCAAAATACCCAGATTATGAAAGACGCTTCCGGTAATACCGCCATCAAAACAACCGGTGTTAAGGGGAATTATATACGGAAGGAAATCGTGATACCTACTACCGGCGGCAGTGGGTTTACAAGTGGAGAGTATCGTTTTCAAGTATTCACAACCAATATATACGGTATTTCTGCCGCACCCGATATATCGTTTGTCGTTCAGTTATATTCCATTGCGGACTCACTCGGCCCACCCGCGATTCCTCGTTTCACCGCACCATCATATAGTATTCCGGCGAATGCGGATGCTGTCGCCGTTGATGTAAGCGATTCATCCATTCGGTTTCGATGGAAGCAATACGTCGGCGCCACGGGAACCGGCGCGGGCTCATACGCGGGATGGTCCTATCGTATTCAGTATACCGATGATAAAGATTACTGGTATTATCCGCCGACGGTGGGCGGCGCGCCAAATACCGCGAAATTTCCGGAATATACCCGCGCATACGACGCAGGGGGTGCGGGTTTTGAATACTCCATTGATATCAGTCGCAACGTCGTCAATGGACGACGATATTATGTCCGGTATTGCGTGGTGGACGCTTCGGGCGATACGAGCGAATACACGCAAGTCACCGACACAAACCTCGCATTGATATCTGGAGTGCCAGGAAAGTTTCCTCCACCGCCGCCTATATTCCGCGCATCAACCGACGACCGTCTTGTCCGCCTCTATTTCAATTGGGCTGAATCAGGTAAATCCCCTAGTTTAGATGAAACGGGCGGTCTGCCAATTTTAGATTATCGAATCGAGAGATACACTGTATCACGGGACGGCGGGATTTTCACGATTTCGCCCACTCCGAATGCCATATTTGAAAATGTCGCGGGCCCTTTTTACGAAGACCGGTTTGATATCAGGTTCAATGGTGTTGAATATTATTATCGAATATTTTCACGAAATGGGTTTGGGCTTTCTACCCTTTTTACAAGCGTCACTGCGGTTCCGACACGTCAGTCTGATATCGTCTGGGGGGTTATTTCCGCCGTTGATAGCGGAGAGATAAACCTTTCTTGGAATGAACCCAATGAACCTGACGAAGATACACCCATCATCCAATATTATATCGAATATCGAGTGTATGATATTTTCTCGATTCCCGCGATTCCGCCCAATAATATCGTCGGCATGTTTTCCGACACCAACACGGTTTCGACGACCATCCAAGATATGAATTCGATTTTAGTAGATGACCGGCTATGGGCGAGTCTCACAACAACGGAAGTCAAGTTGTTTACAAACTCAACGAATTTGTCGTTTACCATTCGCAACCTTATTAATAATCGGCCATATGTATTTCGAGTAGCCGCAGTTACCCAGGACCGTCTGCGGCGTAAATTGGTTGGATTGTTAAATGTTATCGGAGAGAATAGCCCGTATTTACCTCGGCCGGTGATTATCGGTAAGGTTCCCGTGCGAATGGCAAATGTGGAATATATCAACGGAGATGGGTCCATCACAATAAAATGGACCAGCACGGATGTCCGTAATACAGAAGGGATTATACGCTATCTCGTGGATTATCGAATTGCTTTGTCGGGGTCAGCGTATTCACGACATACATTCGAATATGCGAATAGCGTCGCATTTAACGACGGCACTAGTGCTGTGTCGTTTATAGTATCTGTCACCGGGTTGAACAATAATGTTCCATCACGTGTAGATACCAGCAATAATAGTTACGAAATGACGATTTATGCTGAAAATTCGGTAGGTTATACGAATGTAACCGATAGAGTAGATTTACACGAGGATTTGGTATTTACGGATATTTATGAGGGGCGTTCAATACCACGCGTTGTGCGCCCGCGGACAATTCCTGGCGTGACACCGGAAGTGCGGACGACGGTGGGGGCGTAGCGGGCGAGCGTATTACAATATTTTTAGTATGTATAGATGACAACCATCACACCTATACTTACAAATTTCAATGTCGCTCCGCGCGCATTCGGGTCCGCGCCATTTGTTTTAACGATTCCCGTGTCAACAAACACCGATTCGGCCGCTACTTTTACATTTACATCCAGTAATACGGCGGTAGCAGATATATCGGGGCAAACCGTAACCATTATTAGCGCCGGACAAACTGTGATAAGGGCGAGACAGGCCGCCACACCCGGATATTCATTCGCTGATATCTCGGCGAATTTCACGGTTAATATCGCCACACCCACCCTATCCGGTTTCACGATTGCGCCCAAACAGTATGAGGACATATCCTTTGGATTGTTCGCACCAACATCCAATAGTCCAGGTCTATTTACATTTCGAAGTCTAACGACCGAGGTCGTATCTGTGTCGGGCCTTATTGCGACAATATTACGCGTTGGACGCGCGCGAATTGAAGCAATACAGTTTCCGGCGACAAACTATACGAGTGGGAGCATTATTGCGGAATTCGATATACTCACGAGTATCGTTCGTGTCGGAGTCCAGAATCAGATTGATTTATCGTGGAATATACCCATCCAAAATGGCGCAACGATTAAGAATTATTTCTTTTACGTGGAAGAACGCGCGACCCAGGTCGTCCCCGCGCCGGCCGTATCTACGATGGTTACTACTGTTACTCCAACAAACGCGTCTTATTATTCTTACGCTTTACCAACGCCGTATTCCGCGCAAATCCTCGCAGCAGGGGGTAGCCCAACCGGTATTGACGTAAATTCAACCACACAATTTAATATCAATACCTCACTTCTATTTACGAATAAAAATTACATCGACCTTGGTTATTATGGCGAAATCGAAATCAACTGGGAATACCATAATGACCGGCCTATTGCGGAACTTAAACCGAAATCGGTTGCCACTACCACGATGACATTATCGTTGTGGAAGGAATCAAGCGCCGTCATTGGCGATGGGCGTGTTAATTTTATATTGAGTAACAAGCGTATCTACGACTCCGCTACAAATTGTCTCGGCCCTCGACCGCAAAATAATGGCAAAACGATGACCGACATTTTTAATATCGCATTTGATTCGACCGCGGGCAGAGCATTGAAATACCTGAAACCTACTGATATTGTATCTGGCAGCGTACAATTATCGAGTGTATCGTATTCACCTGCCGATGCGCCAGATTCATTACGAGAATATAGTATTATTGTGAAGAGTGTGCGTATCGCGCCTTTCCGGTTTCCAATCACGAGAGATTTTACAACACTAGGGCTTGGGTTGGGGAGTTCGACGGTCGGGGCGGGATTCGGTGTATCAACTGTGAATGCGTCTGGACCCCTCGCGGCCGGAGGAATCTTGTATCATATGCCGAAAATGACGCGGTCGCTTACAGATTTCAATGAGGCCACGTTAACGTTTTCGTTGAACTACGCGGCGAATCTTACCCGACTAGAGACGGATATATCGTATTTGCCAGTGAGCGGGGGGCTCATTACAAACTTGAGTATTCCATATATACTCAGGATTCGCGGATATTCACGCCCTTATGCGCGAAACTTGGCCGCAATCACCGTGGAAGAGTATAACACGAGCGATGTTTCCGGTTTTTTGACAAACGTCGGCGACGCGCGATATAATACACGCCAGCTTTTCGACGTTTCGTTAAATGACGTCGCGACCTATTCGCAATTATCGTCGGCGTCGGCGTCGGCGGCGGCGGCCACCCGGACATTTGATATATCCGGTGCGTCTGGGTTTCCCGCGTTTTCAGAAGCACAGGACACATCACACACACAATTCGTTTTTCTATTCCAACTCACAATTACCGACCCGAGCTATAATGCGTATTTCCGCTCGATTACATCGGGTTTGACTGCGGCAGCCGACGCATTTCGGGTGAAAATGTTGACGCAGACAATGACACCTCGTCAAGAATACCGATTCGCCGGCCCAGACCCATCACTCGCTTCATCCAACAACCTGACAAGTATGACGAATACGCTATACAGTATCGGCGACCCTTATACAAATATACCCCCCTTTTTTCGGTTTTACAATTTGACAAATGGGGTGTTTTATTCATATAAAATCGCGTCAAATAATATTGTTGGCACAACCTCTTTTTCCGAGTTATTCACGCGACGTTGTGGGTCGGTTCCAAACACGATTGCGAATACCGTGAATATTGACGGCAAAGATACATTGACGATTGAATCCGAAAGCACGTCAAATCAGGTTAATGCTTTATGGGTTAAACCGGCGTTTAGTGGGTATGAAATCCAGTATTTCGTCATTCAAATGGATATTGATATTTCCGGGAGGTGGCTGAATATTTTGGACTATACGCCCGATATTTCGCATAATACAATAACATTCAATTCGTTTCAAGAGATAATTAATCCCGTTTCTGTTGGTATAATAGGTGATATTACTAGTAACATATATAGTCGTCTCATCAGTAATTATACATATAAATCTACCGCACTTGCTGCGGCATTTACACAACAGACGGGTATTCCTGTTGGAGTATCCGGTCCACTTATCAACGGATACAAGTATTATTTTCGCCTAGCAAGTGTGAATGAACTCGGGTATTCCGCGTTTTCAACAGTGTTACCAGGTATTCCGTTCGCCAAGCCCGCTAAAGCACCTATTGAATTTGTAGGTAATCCGATTGTTGGCGACAGATTGGTCTATCTTACGTGGAAAATACCGAAAGATGACGCCGGTTCGCCAATCTTGAACTACGTTATTGACTACGAAGAGGTTACTGAAACGGCTGGGGTTGGTGGCGCCATTGTTAAAAAATATTCAAACAAACGGCGATATAAAATAGATACGGATGAGCCGTTACAGAATAAACGCCCGTCCTACCCTTTCGACGATTTTCGTAGCGTATATGCGGGATACAAAAAATTCGCGTCTCTGACTACTTCACAACAGACCGAGTTGTCCAAATTGCGTTCATTGTTGACGAAGTACATCATTCCGCCTACGCCGATTACGATTGACGATAGTGATTATAATTTGAGTCCGTCTGTGATTCCAAACCGAAATGTGCGATTATCCTATGAGTCACAGTCGTTCACTTTTATTAGTGCGGAAATAACACAAAATGTCTTTGATATTTCGAATATACAGTTGAAGTGGTATTATTTTGATGACCCAACCGGCGCTCAATGGTTAAATGACACGACAACCGTATCATTTCGTATGTCGGTCACCGGGCATTTAAAAGCCGTAACTGGTGATGGTAGTGTCACACAGGATATCAGTAATATTTTTTATATTCCTGGCGATGCGACGACGGGGGTAACATATACGGTGACGCGACCGAAACTAGACCTGGACTCGGTAACTGGCGCATACAAATATATTGACTATACCAACGGAAATATCATCTCGGACAGTTCGGTGTTATCCATTCCCAAAATATATATTCCGACACTTCCGTCGATTGACGCGTCTAATAATTCCCGGCGTTATAAGCTACGAATTGTATACCAAATCACCTATATTTCGGCCAGCGCAAACAAATTCATATTGTATTCTGGGCCGATTGTTATTAATGGTGTCGCCCCTGTTCGGACAGGTGCCGCAATCAATACGCGTTTTACGTTGAAATTACAGAGCAATGTAAATTCGCCGATTGTAAACGGTCAAAAATACCGTTTCACGATTACGCCGTTTAATATCAACGACTATTTTCCGGACCCTTCTAATAATAATATACTAGAACTGAGTACCGGAATAACGAATTCGGACCCCATTACGGATATGAGTTATTCGCTCATATCTACCAGTCTGGGTGGAAAGGTGCGTCTTCAATGGAAATATTCCCCGCCATCCGATTATTATATCAATATCCAAATACCGCGAACATATCAAAATTCGAATTTTCCACCAGAATATACATTGAAAACAATTGATGGAGTGTCGAGTTCTATTTTGGCGAAGAATTTAACACCGGTGCTTGGCGTTGTTTCGTATACCATCCCCTCCGATCTTCCGGCGGATATCGCGTCGGGGAACGCCCAGTTGTATTTGAAATCTGGGCGCGGGTATACTATAACTGTATCCCCCGTCCAAATTGTCGAAGTAAACAATAAGCCGATTTCACTCGTTGCGCCGTCACGAAATATGTTCCCGGACGACACATTCATTATACCGATTAGAACCCCGCTATCGCCATTGACGTTTGCGGCGCAAGGGAATAATGGTTCGGTGAGTTTGAAATGGTCGCTGCCAAACATAAACAATGACCCGAACTATTACATCACTGATATAACATCCAGCTATTATCGTTATCGTTATTACACAGTTGAGCGTCGTAATATATCCGTCTTGCCGACAGCGCCGTGGGTCGTGGATGCTTCAGAAAACGTTATTCCTACACGCGAAAATGGGGGTGTCGCCGGGTATGAAACCGTGTATACGGTCTCTGGACTTGTCAATGAGAATAATTATCAGTTTCGTGTGCGTTTGATGATTATCAATGAATATAACGCGCAGCGTGCGTTTTCGGAGTGGACACATATGTCTGTCATTAACAATATCGCGGTCCCTGAAAGTTCGGAAAATACAGTATATCCGTCAATCTATCCGTATAAACCGAGTACGCCAGTGTTGCGTTTTGCGGACCGCACAAGTACCGCGAGTGGCCCATTGAATGGGCTTACAGTTCTCTTTGTTCTTCCGAGTTATAACGGGAATGCGGATAAATATGAGTGTGAAATATCCTATACACCCGTCGGTAGTTTCGGCGCCGTCTGGTATAATGTATTTGATGCGAGTAATGGAATCGCAAATATTGTCGATAACACGTCAATATTGGTGGGTGGTAAAATAGAGACTTCGTCGGCAGTCCCGGGGACAGAACAGCGATTCATTGTCGTGTGTAAATCGACCGTGTTGACCTATGGAATCCGCATTCGTCTCGTTGGGCGTAAAACCGGAGTGTCCGTTTATCCGTATACATTGTATTCGGATTATTCAACGGTGGATTATATTGAGATTTAGGCTTCGGGTTCGCTTCGGTTTCGCTTCGCTTCGGTTTCGCTTCGCTTCACAGTCCATTATGAAGCGCCGCGATTTGCTCTGTCGTAAGTGTATCTGGAAACTCTACATTGAATTTGATTTTAAGGACGCCAGTTTCGCCGTTCTTTTCCAAACCCAAACCAGGTATTGTTTTAATACTACCCGGTTTAATGATGCTCCCGGGTTTATTTGCGAGTTTGAAAATCCGGCCATTTAGATGAGTTATTTCAAAATCGAATCCGCAAAGCGCCGACTTAAGAGACACCGTCTTTTCAATAGTGAGGTCGATGTTTTCCACCTTGAATACCTGATGTTGAAGCACATTGATGACAATGCGGACATCGCCTTTCATTCCCGCTTCATTCATATGCCCGCATTCTGTTAAGATAATGGTGTCCCCTCCCAATATACCCTTCGGGATTTGCGCGTGAATGGTCTCGCGTTCAATCTTGATGATGTCGTTGTCTGGAACCTGGCGGTCTATTTCCAGTGGAATCGAACACCCGTTGAAGCATTGTTCGAGAGTCAGTGATACTGTTTTGATGATGGTCTCGGGGACCTGGTAGACGCGGACGTGTGGCTGGTGCTGTTGTTGCTGTTGTGGCTGGTGCTGCGGGCGCCCATTAAATGACTGAAAAACGACTCTCGGGCCTGGGCCGTGTCCGTGGACGTTGTGTATTCCCCCCGCGCCGAATAACATATGAAGTAACTCTTCGGGGATTCCTGGTGGGAAGCCTGGTGGGACGCCGCCACCGCCGCCGAAATGGTGGAATCCGCCGCCGCCACCGCCACCGCCTTTGCGCATCATATCATAGGTTCGCCGTTTATTGGCGTCAGAAAGAGCAGCATACGCATTATTCAACTCCTGGAACATTTGTTTGCTTTCGTCGGTATTGCCATTTTTGTCGGGATGGTGAAGCATCGACATACGGCGATACGCCTTCTTGATTTCGTCATCGCTGGATTTCTCATCCACTCCGAGGATTTTGTAATAGTCCTTATCTTTATCAATGTCGTTTGTATTCATAAAGGGGTAATCGTCTTCGCCGCCGCCGGTTTCGAAGAAGATATTCGGTCCGGGGCCTGCGCCTGCGCCGTGGAATGGAAAGTTGAAGAACATACTGTGGTTGACGATTGTTTATGCGCGCGCGATTATTATTGTTATTTAAACCAATTATTTTATATACTTTATTCGGACGCACTAGTATTAGTAATAATGAATACTTCCCCCGATATTCCATTTATCGCAAAATATCAGCCACTTAAAATTCACGATTTCGAACAATTGGATGAAAACACCATCACCATTATTCGCAGCTTGATTGAAATGGATAATCTCAATATTATGTTCTATGGCGACTCTGGGTCGGGGAAAACGTCCATTATTAATGCGACGATTCGGGAATATTATAAAAAGTCGACTAGCGCGGTAATACAAGAGAATATTATGGTATTGAATAGTTTGAAAGAACAGGGGATTCAGTATTACCGCAATGACGTCAAGGTGTTTTGTCAGACAATGACGATGATTCCGAATCGGAAGAAAATCGTGCTTCTAGACGACATTGATTTAATCAACGAACAGGGACAACAAGTCTTCCGTAATTGTATTGATAAATACAGCCACAACGTCCATTTCATTTCATCGTGTACCAATATCCAGAAGGTAGTGGACACGTTTCAAACACGGAATATTATCATCAAAATAAACCAGTTGGACCAGGGATGCCTAAATAAAATTATGTGGAAAATCAAGGATAACGAACATCTCGCGATAATGAAGGACGCGGAGGAGTTTCTGCTTCAAATATCGAACGGGTCTGTGCGGACATTGATTAATTATTTGGAGAAAATCAAACTCATTGGACGAGAGATTACGTATGATATCGCGAATAAGATATGTACGAATATCAGTTTTCACCGGTTTGAAGAATATACACGAGAAGTATTGCGGTGCGATACGGATGGCGGGGGGCTTCGTGCGGCGAATGCTATACTATTTCAATTAAATGACGAGGGGTATTCGGTTCTTGACATATTGGATAATTATTTCTTGTTTGTGAAACTGACGCCGCTCTTTGATGAAGTTATGAAGTATCGTATTACGTCACTTATTTGTAAATATATCACAATATTCCATAACATACACGAGCACGATATTGAATTGGCGTTGTTCACGAATAACCTAGTGGGGTTGCGCCCCCAAACGACGCGGGGCGATAACTTGGGCTAGACCCGGGCGGAATTGTATACGGATTGTGGTAATAATGTAAGCAATAATGTAAGCAATCGATTGTTTACATTATTTGACGGGTCTGCGCGCAGGTTATCGTCCTGCGTCGTTTGGGGGCGCAACCCCAGGCACACCCCCAGGCGCACCCCCAGGCGCACACCCAGTCGTTTTCAATAGCAGATACTTCCCTATTAGTGTATGCGACTCCAGCACCTGTTTCGGCGAGAGGCGTGCGAACCACTGGAACTTGCTGCGTTTAAGTATATCCTGTTCCGGGATATAGATTCCTGCCGCGGTGGGCGACAGTGGGACATCCTGGTCCGCCAATAATTCTTCAATCAGGACTGGTTTGTTCGTCGTCGTTTTTACACCTAGTTCTTCAGCCGGGATGACGCTTACCGCCGTCGGGGTGGCCGCCTGTTTTGACATCCACCATCGTGTCGTCTCCCCCGTAAAGTCCATATCTTGTGTCTGGTCGTGATGATTCATCGCCATAAGGCGTTCCATATATTCCTTCATAACGGGGTCAAACTTACGGCAGCCCATTATCTTCGTAGACGGCGAGTATTGTTTTTCGGCCGCGAGAGATGATACCGTGCGCAGTTCACCTATTACGACATTGGCCTTTTCAAGGTGTGCGTCATATAGTGACCGTAAGTCGTGGAAGCATATAAATGCGCTTGGGATAAGAAATCCGCCGTAGATATGGAGCACGGTTGCGAGTGCGAGGTCGCGCATATGTCCGCGAAGGGGGCGCGGGAGGTCCTCTACCTTGGTGCGCCATTCCGGGATTATTTTGATAAACGCGTCGTCGTCGATGAGGCAGACATTGAAGCTCTCGCCACAGTGTTCAATAATATTCCGGATGGTGAGGTATTGATACGGTTGGTTCAGGTTGTCGCTCGTTCTTGCGCCGAAACTCTCCCACGACCGCGCGTTCTTGTCAAACTCAATATGGACCCACAGGATTGGTTTGTTATTCTTCGTGAGGCTGCTGTCATTGAGGAGATACTTCTGGATAAGCTCGCCGTCGTTATATTGCTCTTGAATATCAATTGTTTTCTTATATTTATTATAAATGAAACCAACCACCATAATAAGGAGGTAGGCAATCGCCATTTTCACGACTTTGTTTTCGAGCATTGGTGTGGCGTTTTTGTAATAATAGAATATTAATGTTTCTTAAATTGTATTGTTATTATTATTTTACGTTATCGTATATGTTTAAGACAGAATAAAAATATATAAAAAGTGTTAGCTCTTCTATTTCCCTTTTGTTTTTTATACAACGACACATACTTCAATATCACTATAACTTACATTTGAGTCACTGTAATAAGCTTGATGTCGCGCTTGAGGTTGAAATTGTTGTGTGTTTTAGTATTGACAGCTTCTGGGTGTGGGATGAACTCGCCATCTTCTTTTTGCGTCAAACGTTCGTAGACAATTGAGGTGGGCGTGACGTGACGAATGCGACCAAAATCTGCCACCCCCCCTTCTTTGTTGTGGGCTTTACATACCCGGCCGATGTGGTTTTTTGCTGTCTCGGCATTAGAAAGACGAATCCCTTCTGTGATATTAAATTTCTTCATGTTGTCGTTGATTGCCCTCGCTGTATTCCATTACATATAAAGTAAATATTTTTCAATTTTTTATATTGTGTGATATTTGATGGGACATCATCATTTTTCCGACAGGGTTTAATTCTCCAGTCGGAACATATCAGAATACAACTTCTTATGGATATCCCGAGAGATTTCATCCTGTTTGGCTAAAATGAAGGCCCGGCGCGTATCTTCCTCTTCCTGTCGCATCCGGGTCTGCTCGTATATCTGTTCTTGTTCGGCTTTGCTCGTTTGTTTATATAAGTCCCTGCGGGATTGGTCTCTAAATGTCTGTAGTTCATTTATGGAATTAAACCTACGGGTCTTATAATAATCCTCCTCTGTGACGGGGATGACCGTCTCTGTGTGCGCCTTCTTCAAGTCTTCATACCGCAGGTTGCCGAATATCCCGCTAGAATACTCTTGGGGTCTTTCTCTCGTGAGGTCGTATCCGCCTCCGCCACCACCACCCGCGTATTCCAGTTCTTGTCTCTCAACAAGCGCATATTTATTCCGCAGAGCTTGCTTCTTCTGGTTCAGACGCGTGACTTTATCCGCCCAGGACCCGGAATCATCCTCGGCGTCACTTTCGACCGCTTCATCGCCGTCATTCCCGCGGAACCATGCGTCATACCCCGTCTCGGCCTCGTCGTCTTTCAGGCGGTATTGCTCGAACTTTTCATTAAACCACTTATTGAACTCGGTCACCTTCGCAGCGCCGTTGCCACCGTCAGTAGTGCCCATCATTTCATCCAGGCGGCGTTTCATTCTCTCGTGCGTTCCTTGCGAATACGCATCATCCGCATCCGCGCGATGTCCTTCTGTGCGCATCAAGCGGTTGTAGTCTACGACTGATTTCGCTGCGCTGGCGGCGGCGTCAATCGCCGTATACGGCGCGGATAGTGTATCCTTTGCGACACACCGCAATGACGGAACCGCCGATGAGCGCGGTGTTCTCTCGGCGTGTTGCGTATAATGCTCGTTGGTGGCTGGATGGCGGATGGTGTATATCTGATGAACGATGCGATA